>Ga0078972_1003309_pt1 | contig 48800 bp, 62 predicted proteins | sample YelNatPaOPGAMG01_FD_67568 | JGI IMG/M metagenome (GOLD analysis project Ga0078972, IMG submission 67568) | Hot spring thermophilic microbial communities from Obsidian Pool, Yellowstone National Park, USA - OP-RAMG-01 (SPADES assembly) (version 2) | ecosystem: Environmental > Aquatic > Thermal... | reverse complement strand
CTCTTTATCATAGCAATCCTCCGTGCTATTTTTCCTATACTCTTCACGTGTATAAGTTCCTCCCTTATGGTCGGAACTTTATATATATATATATATAATAACAGTTGTTCATTTTTAACCACATCTTTTGCAGAATATTCAAGCATAATGCTGTCTTGATATAGACACATATACTATACATTAGTGTACCCCCACTAATGCTATTTACCAAAAAATTTGTTACAAGCATACTTTGCACATACTTCCTTTATTGCATTTAGAAAAAAATAAAGAGACTCTACGCATCTAAATCTCTTCCACATTTACTTGCCAAATGCTTGCTTAACAGTCTCTACCAGACCTTTCTCACGCAGATACTCTGTCAAAGCAACAATTACAACACCAATTACTCCAAGTATTCCACCTGCAATGTAATTGCCTGCTTCAACAAGTTTTGTAGCGAAAGAAAGGATTCCAACCGCAATTGATAGTACAACGCTTGTCGAAATCTTGCCCATATTGTTCACCCATTCATACAGTTTGAATTCATTCTTGTAAACTTTTCCATTAAGTAAGATCATCTTACTCCAAGGCTTCTTATGAATTTCATAAAGTCATCAAACTTTTCAATAGGAACTGTACATCCAGAAGCACTTGGATGACCACCAGCTTGAAATCCATTTGCATTTAGCTTATCTGCTACATATTTTGCAAGAACTCCTCTGATAGACACTTCCCCATTAGACTCATTCAAGACTATAATAGTCAAAAATGGATACTGTGATGCAAGTGTTGAAGCAATCTTGCCAGACATTGAATATTCTGGTCTTGATGATCTTATTTTAGTAACAGCAAACTTATTGCCTATGACTTCAATTGGCAACTGTTGCTTGAGGATATTTGTCTCTTCTACTTCAAGAAGTTTCTTGGCACTAATAGCTTCTGGATCAAGAACTGCATCAACAGGAGATTTATACTTCAAGCACATTTGCAAAGCACCAAGAGGATCACCAAGCCTGCATCTTGCATTTATTCCAGAGGACAAGAATACATACAAAGGTGATCTTGACATCTTTGTCTTCCAATACCTATCACGATACAAAATTCCCTTTTCATCAAACAATTCAGGATATTCATCCCATATTTCAGCAGGAAGATAATCTATAGAAGCATCTCCCATAAGAGAGCCAGCAACTCTCCACCATTCAGACTTTGGTATATAATCCTTCAAATGGTTCCAAATAATCAAGCCAGTAGGGACAGTATCCCAAAAGAGTTTGTATTTTCTATCCGTTGGATGATTTGGATGATGGTCTATTGCTATGCCATTCCAGTTCTTGTTTAATGGGCTTCCAAGATCAACTGCAACACTATACTTGTAATCACCAAAGACCTTTGGACTTTCTACCATAATCCTTTCATCTGAAGGCACTGTCTTTACCTTCCTAACTTCTATACCTTCAACAAAAAATAGCAAACTTGCACTATAGACTCCATCAGCATCATCATGGAAACTAATGCTGATAGGAGATGCTTTTTTCAATTCTTCATACAGAGTTCCCATATATTATCGACATCCATCTTGAAAGATGATCTTACCACAACTGCTTTATTAGTTGTGAATAAAACAAGGACTTTGCAGAATTCTATTACTTGCACATTCCAAATAATCGCCATTAATCCAACTACCACAATTTTCAAGTAGCATGTTTTAATCCCTGTATAATATAATATAATATGTGTCTAATAAATGTATCGATACAGCATATTTACCAACATCATAGACATACTACCAGCATAATGAATCAACATAAAGCTGGTAGGTAATGAGGCGAGGTGGAGTTCCCGCCTGTCTATTCATTTGCATTTGGCTATGCTGTATCAACATTTTATATCATTTATGGAGTGCTTCAAATATATTCCTTGCTCTTAATTCTCCAAGTTTTCTCTTATTTAATGTAATGCCTGATAATTGTTCAATAGAAAACTCACAAAGTTTTTCAATGGTATATTGGCTTGAAAGATGATCTGCTGTTGATCTGCCTATCAATGGGATTGCACAAAGCATGTCCGATTTTATCTCTGTAATGCATCTAAACTCTTTCTTTTCAAGAATTGGCTTTTTGGATTTCCCATATGTTCTCATAGAAGTGAACAAAGACTTTATGAAATCTACGAATGCAGTATCGCTTCTTATCCACTTAAAGAATACTCCATATGAAACATAGCATTTTGCTTCTATTGACTTTATAATATTTAGATACCAGTTGTATTTTGACTGGGATATCGATGAGTTGGTATAATAATCCCAAGTAGGCACTTCCCCTTCTACAAGCAAGACAGCCCTGAACCCGTCTTCTGTAAGCTTATGCATCCTGAACAATTGATTCCATATTCTCCTATCCCTTATTGAATTAAAAAGATCAGGGACTGTTTTTCTTTCTATAATTACATTCCCAATGACGAAATCACCGGTTTCAAGTGTTTCAACTTTTATTGGAATGCCATTTTGCTTCAATAGGCTTGCATATCTATCTGGCTCTCTGGTATCTATCAGGACTTCAAGCAATTTGTCTTTGCTTTTTGTATCTGCTTTAGTTTTCTCATTGCCCATTATATCCATCCCTTGAATAATGAACAATCAATTTCTGGATTCCACTTTCAATATCTATGAAGTCTGTCTTCTTTAGAAGAGACTTTAGCTTTGTAGTATCTGCAAGAGTGTCTTTTACATAGTTCTTGATTGGATTAGGAACATATTTCGGCTTTAAATCTAATGAAAGCTCTTTAGCAATTATTTCCCATATTTGGTTGAAGCTATAAGAAACTCCAGTCCCAACATTGATTACATCTGACTCGATATTAGCAAAGTCCATGGCATTTATAAAAGCATCTACACAATCTTCTACATAGATGAAATCCCGTGTTTGTTCACCATCTCCATAAATTACAGGTGATTCACCTTTAAGTGCTCCCCAAATAAATTGAGAAATCATATTTGCGTATTGTTGTTTAGGTCTTTCATTCTCCCCATATACAGAAAATAGTCGTAGCCCTACAGAATTAACTCCATACATTTGATGGAACACAGCTGAAGTCCTTTCAAGATAATACCTCAATTCAGAATAGAAGTCCATAGGCTTTACAAGATCATCTTCTTTCATTGGTATTGAGCATCCATTATAAATTGAGGATGTTGATGCATATACGAGCCTGCAATCATGCAACCTACAATAATCCAATACAAGCACTATGTTCTTGTATGTAGAATGGATTAATGACAAATCTCTTCGATACATGGGAGAACTTGATGGCATCCCAAGATGGAATATTCCTGTTATCCTTTCGTTGAACTCTGGTATTGGGTCAAAATTTAGATTACGCATTTCAATCTTAAGATTGCTTGACTTCAAATGCTCTCTCAAGTTAATGATATCTCCAGTTGAAAAATTATCAATTACATAGACTTTGTCTCCTCTCTTCAGAAGTCTCTTTACAAGCCTGCTTCCTATAAATCCAAGTCCACCAGTCACAATAAAAGTATTGCCAGATTCAATTGACTGTTTTTTGTTTTGCATGCTTATAACAGATTCCATTTACACCAACCCTCTATTTTATCTACAATATCATACTTTTTGATATATAAAGCTGGTAGTATTATATTACTACTGTATTTATAAATGCCATAGTATTAATGAAACAGAATCTTCAAACACTCGATAATTAATTTTGCAGATTCTTTGTCATCCATTGGAATTCTCAAATAACATCCCTTGTAGGATATTATTAGGACTTTACGTTTTTCATTTGATCCAAAGTTCAGTCTAACAACTCCAACTTGCATATTGCACCCATTGTTGCCACATAATTCTATTTTTTTGTAATTGCTTTGCTTATTGTCTTCTAATGTTATGTTTTTTCTAATGCCAAATTTCAAAATATCATTCAGGACTTTCATGATCTTGTCATTATCTGAATACTGCCTAATTGCACTAACCCAAGAAACTATCTCATTATAAGAAATATCAACATTTTCAGATAAATCAAGCAATATAGATGCTAATTCAAGAGATTCATAGTCCATTTTATAAATAAAGTCCAGAAATTGCTTTCTTTTGAAAGAACTTGGCAAATTGCAAGAATTGGAGATTTTATTGACTTTGCGACAATCTTGTGATAACTTAAAAGAATAAGGTCCTTGTGTATAATGTTCAAAATTATATCCTAAATCTAAACCAAACTCTTTTGCAATAAATACAAGCTTTTGCATAATCATCCTATTCGTGTATCCTCTTTCATCTTCAGTGCTTACATCGCCCTTGAAGACTTTGTTAGTTTTTAGAAAAGATATGAATGCCTTTAAGGACGTAAGATCATCTTCAAACTTGCACTTTGCAGTTTGTTCCAAGCTGATACCTTCTTTCTAATCATATCCAAGTAACTGCAATATAGAAACAATAATCTCACCAATTACTAAAATCAAAAAAATAGACAATATAAGATTTGAAGCTTCATATAATAGCTCCAACATCCAAGTAATACCACCTTTCATTTTATTGAGTTGAAATTTCCACACTTCCAGCATTTGAAACCAGATGTTGATGTATTCCAAGCGTTTATAGTGGAACACTTTTCACAGTTCATAACTTTGAATACCATATGATCACCAACATTATATCATTTGGACCCTATTATAAATACCAACTAAACTTAAAATAAAATAGGTTAGATACATTATTGAAAGAGACTTATCTCTTATCTCAATAGCAAAGACCAACAAAAGAAAGTTTGCAAATGTCCACATGATATAAGATGCAAATTGGAAACTATATGCATTAGAGACATTCAAAATCGTCCCAATTATACCAATAATGGCACCAAACGTTGTAAATCTCTTAATACTTTGGTTATTCATTTGTACCACCATATTTCTCTTCAATCTCTTTGATAGATAGAAGATCAATTTTCACATTAATCTCTGGATTGAAAATTCTTTCTCCATTGAATACTACAAGCATAGATGGGAATGGTGCAGAATTTTCAGCTCCTTTAAATCTAATCCTGCCTTGCAAGAAGATAATCTCATCTGCATTATCCCAACATAATTTGAACAATCCGGTATCTGTCCTTGCTGGCAATAGAAAAACAACACATTCAAGCAATACACTCTGGCTAAATTCTTCCATGCATTTCCTAATCCATTTTATTTGATATTTTCCATAAGGAGGGTTGCAGTACAATCTTCCTTCCCATCTATAATTCTTTGCAAGAGCATCAAAGTTTGGATTTGCTGGAGCAATGTCTTTATCGATTTTCCATCTTTCAACTATATACTTTAAAAGATGATCTGGAGTTTCCCAATCCGTCTTGTTTGAGGAAAATAAGGACTTATTCAATACCACGAATATTACTCTCCTATTTTATTGCTTGGCTATTAAAAAGAAAGAAAGAAAGAAAAATGGTTGCATTACTTTTGAGGTTGAACAACTCTTGATTGAACTCCGGCATTAATGCCAAGACAAGCAAGACCAAGCGTAATCCAAGGCAATGTTTCTTTTATGGCATCCCCGATTGGTTTGCCAACAAAAACAGATACTCCTGTAATAGCAATTGCACCACCTATCAACAAAATACCAGCAATGTTCAAAGCAGTCAATCTATCTAATACAAGCATTATTTACACCAGCTTAATCTTTCTTCTTCTTTGGTTTCTTGTACTCTTCGTAGTAATAATACCCTTTCTTCTTTGCCATAGAATCACCCATATTTAATAATATATTCAAATTATTTAGCCTTATCTTTCACATACAGGCTCTTCTTCTTCTATTACAAGACTCTTAAAATCTGACAGTATTTGCATAACATCTTGCCAAGTTTCTGCATACCGTTTGTCTTCCATACAGCAATCTGCATCTAAAATATTGAGAGATACTACCCAACCATTTGCAATTTTTTCTATTATTATTTGCAACCCTATATGTTTAGCCTCCTTTCAATAGTGTAAGATATAATTTTTAAGTTTATAAAAATTTTAGCATTAACTTGGTTTAATATGTAAAAATGTTTGTAATAGTATGCATTCTCTTTGTCTATTCTTTTGGATATTCTACTCCATCAACCTTCTGATATGCTGTGCATATCAATACATTCCAAAACTTATCCCACATAAAGAAATTAAGTTCTCCATCGTAAGTGCACTCACCATTTACTTTCCACTTGCAATGATTAGACCTGCATGTTATTTTCTTTACCATTTTACACCAACCTACAAAGCTCAATTATGAAATTGCATTTGTTCAATGCTTCCATGCCTGAAAATGATTTATTCCCAACAAACACAACAGGCAATTCTTGGAATCCCATATAATAAAGGTCTACAAGATTATCAACATTCTCTACCGGCTTTTCTTCAAAGTCTATGTTATTCTTCTTAAAAATATGTTTTATTTCTTTACAAATACTACAGTCTTTTGAAGTATAAATTACAGGTTTCATTTTAGATGCCTCGAATTTCTAATCAATAGCAGGTCATGAATTAATCTTTCTCCTGTGAGTGTAAGCGAATATGATGTTTCGTATTTGGTTACTATCCCTATATTCATTAAAAAAGTAAGATCATCTTCCTCAATATCCAAGTCTTCTCTCTTTGCTAAACATAGCAAATACATTTTGAAGAGAGAAGTCCTAACTTCTTGTTTGCATAGCCTTTGAATTAATTCTATGATATTGCTGTTAAAGTCTATCAACAAAAAAATCCTCCTTTTAAATTAATAGCACCAATCTTTACAAGACTCTCTCCAACTCATATTTTTAATATGCAATTCACAATTACCAGAAGTGGAGCCACTTACTCTCCTTCCAGACCAATATTTACAATTAAGACACATTTTAGGCAAAATCATATAGACATTAAAATCTTTGTTAATGAAATCCTTGTAAAGTCCTGAAAGTATTTTTGAAATCCTTATCACGGTATTGCCTATTTCTTTAAACTTTAACTTGTTTATAGCAAAGATATCTGTATTTATCCAATCTACTCCATTTTTTGAACCTAAATACATCTCTACATTTTTACCTTCAGAAGAAACAAGTTTTATGATGTAATCTCCGTCTTCTATTAATGTTGATTCGTTCATATTGCATTTCTCCTTTTAATTTGGTTTTAATACTATAAGTTATATTTTCAACTTTCATTGTCTAAAAGATCGTGACATCGTTTGCATAATCTTACATATTTATCTTCGTTTTTCAAAATATCTAAAATCCTTTTATTGCGTCCTCTTCCACTGCCATTCAATCCTGTAGGTTCTAAATGAGCAAATTCATCCGCCAAAGATTTGCACATTGGGTTTGCACAAAATGGATATTTTTGTTTAAGTTCTATTCCCTTTTTCTTAATCCAGCTATTGGTCATCTCTGTCATCTCTTACAAATCCAATAATGTAGTTCACTACTTCTTTGCTTCTTCCAAATATCTCTATGATAGGTCTAAACTCATCACAACGGTTTAGCATATACTTCTTATTTCCACATAAACAACAGGTTGCCATAGACTTGCTGTCAAGATCGACAGTTGACCAATATATACAGTTAATGCAAATTGTTTTTTCCTTTAACTCCATTCAAGTACCCTCTTCTTTTAATTTCTTTGAGGTAATCGTACTCTGATTTCTTAAGCCAACATATCTTCCAAAAAATGTAAGGATCAGCTTTCTTAAAGTCCTCTTTGTCAAACAATACCTTTTGACCGTTTATAACATCAAGATAAAACTCTCTATGGCAAGACAAACATTGATACAATGTAGGCTCTACCTCACTCATAACTCCTTGGCATATTGGGCAAATCCTTTCTATTCCAGACTTCCTTCTTGGCATATTTGCACCAACCAGAGTATCTTATTGTTGCTAAAAGGCACTAAATCCAAAGTCTTAAACTTTATATCATTCTCATAGAAGATCATGCGAATCTTCTTAATCAAAAGATAATCAAGTTCTTTAGCTACTATCAAAACAGTATCTTCGTTTGGATTGTTTGCAGAAATTTCAAAGTCCTGCAGTGAATTCAATTCTGCTATTACAGACTTAATGTCTTTACTCATATCTCAATATCACCGGTATATTCAGGAGAGCTAAAATCATTAAAATAATATTTCTTCTCTATGTTTGACTTGAAAAATCCACTATTGACTTTAGAATAGAAATAACCTATTTTATAGAGCCTTTTATCTGAAAGCCTATATCTTGAAATATAATCAAAAGACTTCAGTACATTTTCTCCAACTAACCTTTTCAGGAAACTACGATCCCAACCAAATAGTGCTGAATCTTTTATTATTATGCCATCAAGATTAGTCCTCAACTCTGCAGGCATGCCATGAATCCTATGCAAACCAAATAGGAAAATGATTAATCCTTTCTTTTTTCTTTTTGGATAAAAGTCGCCTAAAATATGCCTTATTGAGAAATATTTTCTAATTGCTTCTTTTGGAATGTCTTGCAAGGTAATGTTATCTGCAAATAAAATATTTACAACTTTATCTTCAAGCATGCTTATCAGATACTCAATATTTCCATGGTCTGACTCAATTGCATTTACATTTTCATCACCGTAAGCATCATAATATTTCTTAACTATCGAATTAGCCAATGTTGTTTTGCCACTGCCTTGCAATCCGAATATTAGATAACTTTTCAAAATTATGTTGTTAGAATATTCTGTTTTAGCCATAGACTGCAATATCTTTGGCTTAATCAGTATCTCTTCCCAAAAACGCTTTGTAATATCTGGAACAAATGCTGGAGCCAAATATATCACCCAATCAGGAAATTAGAAACTGGAAATAAAACTGAAAAAAAAAAGATTAAGACTCTGATTCAAATTCTTCAAGCTGATCTGCTGAAAACATAGAGTCAATAAATTCATTAGTAAACTTAATCATTTTTTTCTGTATTTCTTCTGGAGTCTCTGGATATGAGTAAAGCCTTGACAATGCCTGAACAACAGCCAATGCTGTATAGCCAAATTGTTGTGTGCTTTCCTGTATGCCTCTATGAAGATATCCTATCGACTTATATGGCAAAAATTTGTTTACTTCTTTAAGCCTATTTTCTATATCCTCTGGTTCCATTGGTATATCTTGCAATTTGCATAGTTTCTGTGCATATGATGACACTGAAGGCAATGCGTTTATTGACTTTATTACTGATTCCCTGACCTTCTTCAGGATTTCATTCAAGTCTCCTCTATGTATGATGTAAAATGCATTCAGTGTGTTTAAGTTTGTAAGACCATTACGGCATAATGCAATTTCTGAAAATGGGAAAATCCTAATAGAGTCTTCCGTAGTGTTAGCATTAGTTGCCAAGATTCCAACTCTCAAAGCATCACCAGAACGAGCATATACCAATGGAATCTCTCTGATGTTAAAGAACATGCCTGTCCTTTTGAACCATTTTCTCCATTCTTTTGAGGCTATTTTTATGCCAAGTTCTTTCAGAGTATTCTCCACAAAATTAAACAAAACTCTATGAGGAATTGCAGTAAAGTCCAAAGAGGATAAAATTCCAACATTGTAAAGGTTATCAGTTTTGTCTGATTTTATGATGGAAGCACATACAGGTCGATTCAAAGTCCTCCAATTCTTCATCCGTTGTTTTGTAAGCAATAGTTTCTTGCCATCCTTCAAAGTCACAATTATGCCATTGCCTTTAGGCGTAAGTTCTTCATTTTCTACCATTGTATCGTCGATTACTATTTGCTCCCATCCGTTTGACATTGTGCATCACTCTGGCTTTTCTTGTTGTACCTCAAGTTGTTCGAATATTTGGTTCATAGACATATTGAATGCCAAATAGCTTATGAAGTCTGTAAATCTTCTTGCTAAAAAGAAACCAAATACAAATGCTTCTTTAGGATCATCTGGTATCTCTATCTTGTCAAGATCAAATCCATTAAGTATAAAATCAGCTACAAGATCAAATGTTTTTTCAGAGTATTTTTCGAGTTTGCTCAATGGGATATTATAGTTGTCTGAAAACATTTGGCAATCTTCTTTTATTCTCAAGTTTTCTTCAAGCTCTGAAAGAATTGCTTCTACGTCTTTTCTATTTAGAGTATCATTCGACATGTTTTTTCTCACCTAACAACTAACTTACTATTTCTCAACAATCCTATCGGAATTATAAATGCTACTTTTATGAACAAATCTTCTTTTTGTACCACATATTTAGCTATCCTAATCTTTGAACATACCAATTGAATGATTCTTGGAACATTTTCTTTAGTTGTATTGAATATCAGCATATGTGTCCCATACTGATTGATTAATACTCCTTTTGATATGTAAAAATTGTTAGGGATGTCTTTTACACTCTCTAAAATTTCATCCTTAAAGGTCTTCATTTTCTCTTCTCCGCTGTGCTCTTCTTCTTCTTCTTCTCCTTTATGCTAAAGTTGAAATCTACCATGTCTTCAAACACAGGATCAACTGAAACCTTTACATCATCGGTAAACCAAAGAGTAATGTTCCCATTTGTTGTATAGAATGTAATTCCCCAATGGTTTACTCCATCCAACGAAGTTTTTAGCTCTAGCACAGCTTTGTGAAATACATCACTAAATAACACATTCATTTTTTACACCTCATATTTTGTAATTTCTAAATCGGTCAAGTCTATCCAAAAAACTCTACCACACTCTGGGCATTCTACCTTTATCCTTGTGTTCTGGATCATTTTCTTTCCCTAACCCTTTGTTGCAATTCTGACTCTGTTATTTTCTCAAATTCTTCTACATACTTATCTTCAAAACAGGCATCACATTCTGGGCAATAATAGTGTGGTTCTTCAACTGAAGACTCTGAAGAGCTATTTATGTCGTAAAAAGAATTGCCAAAGTACCATCCACTTATATGCTGGATGCCTGTAAAAAGAAGTTTATCTATCTCCTTTTCACAATATGGGCATTTATACATTTTTCAAATTCCCTCCTCTTACCTCCATTTTTAACCAACCATAACATGTAGAAGTTTGTTAGTTTCATTCCCAAAGACATCAATGGCTTTAACAAGAACGTCATATTTTCCAGAATTTTCGTAGGTATATCTCATTCTTGTGCAAAGCTTTGGATTTTTATTGCTTCTGTATTCTTGCATCATGCTGTTGAAAATATCACCCTTATAGTCAAAATCAACTGACCAATAATCAATTAATGCAAAATCATTGATTCCTGTCCTAATGTTTTCTGGAAGATTCTCTTGATTCGCAATAGTAAATTTCTTCAATTCAATTGTAATCTCTTTTCCATTTAACTGATAATCAACATCCAAATGATTTAAGCCAAAGCCTTTATCACCATTTTCTTTTATGCCACAATTCAATATCTGGAAAGGCTTGCATTTCGGTATATCCAATAATCGCTTTCTGGTTATGTTTATTGCAAGTTTAGAAAGATCACAACCAATCCACCTTCTTCCTAATTTTTCTGCAACTGCAAGAGTAGTGCCAGAACCACAGAAAAAGTCGGCAACAAGATCGCCTTTATTAGAAGAAGCCAACAAAATCAGTTCTAGTAGTCCTCTTGGTTTTTGTGTTGGAAATCCTAACCTATCTGAAGATACATTAATTACTGGTTTAACATCAATTTTTTCTAATTTACCATCAATATTTATGTTTAGTTCACCTTCAATAACGTCTCTTAAAAGAACATCTGCATAATATCTTCCGTGTTCATCTTTTAGAGGATTAAAGAATGGTTTTTCATAGTATATTCTTTCTTTTAATGGATTAAATTTAAAATTGCTTGTTTTCGAATACAGAAGTATTGTATCATGTTTTTTGCCAAACTTCTTCTTCCCAACTCCACCAGTTCTATATGACCAAATAATCTCATTTTGAAAGTTTTCTTTCCCAAATATTTCATCCATAATTAATTTTACATAGTGGATTACTCGATAATCTAAATGCACATAAATAGAGCCTGTATCGTTCAGTAGTTCTTTCATTAGAACAAGCCTATCATACATCATTTGCAGATATGAAGCTAAACCTTGACCCCATGTATCGGTGTAAGCCTTCGTCTTGATTGTTGATGCGTTATTGGTTGCATTCTCTTCGCCTAACACAACGTTCAATGTAAAGTCCGTTCCTGTAGCAAAAGGTGGGTCTATGTAAATTAGATCAATCTTCCCTGCATAGCCATTCGTTAACAGAAAATTCATTGCTAATTTATTATCACCCAAAATGAGTTTATTATACCATTTATCTGAAGCTACATTAGAACAATTCTCAATTGCTTGTGATCTTGGCTCATTCATAGTCTCAACAATTTGGAATGGCATTCCAATCCTGTCAACAGTAGGTTTTTTACCTCTCCAAATCAGTTCCATTCTTTTATATACCTCCTACAATTTTTAATGCCTCATCAAGATGAACACGATCAATTGTATAAACCAAAACATACGGCTTCAGATCATCTTCTGTGGAATAATCGCTAACTCCAAACCAATAAGGCAAGAAACCATTTGGAATCAAATGCCTCAAAGAGAGTCGTGCAAATCTCCTTATGTCATTGAAAGTATGACCGTAAACGAATCCAGACCAAATCCAAAGTTTCAGCATATCAACTACAGAATTGAAATAATTGTTCAAGAAAAATGAATCATATACAAGGTTTTCTAACATTGAATTACGCAATTTTTTGTTCTTCAAGAGTCTTTCCTTTATCTTAAAGTTCAGAGATGTATTTATAGCATTGAAAAACTCTGGAGAGTATCTATTGAAAATGCTCATTGTGATAAAGTCCTTTGCTGTCTTTACTGTGAACAATTTTAGGTTTTGGTATGACTTGAATATTAGTCCTAAATCACTTCGAGAAACTAAACTAACATCAATTTGGGAATCGAGTCCAAGAGATGACATAATGTCTGATTTAATGTTGGTATCAGTCCGATCTTTGATTTCCAAATTAAGCAAAGCATACTCTAATACTGTATCCACCAAAGACTCTGCATTCCTGACGTTCTTTTCATCATAATCCAAAAGCTGATAACTTGTCATTAGGTTGAGATAGAAATCTGAAAATATTAAATTATGAGTTCTTTCCCATTCCTTCCATACCTTAAGCCTAAACTCTACTTCGTTGTCTTTGTACCATTTTGGCAAAGTCATCTCTTCATCTACTTTATATTTCCAATTCTCTCTCTCGTTACTGAAAACATACCTATAGTCTTTAGGAAGTATTTCGATAGCTACATAATCTCTTTCTGTAAGGGAATCAAAATCGTATGCATTGCTCATATCTTCTGTTTTTACTTGAATTTCTGCCAAAAGCCTTTCATGAGAAGATGTATTCATGGAATGGAATACTCTACCATCTTTAAGCACAATACAACTCCACCATTCACACATTTTGATCACCATTTTCTTTTTGCTAAATTGGCTTTATTGAATTTTTTAAAGTCCTCAACAGACAACTGATACCCACAATTATCGTATGGGCAATAAAATTCGAATTCTTCAAGAAAATCATTTACAGATAGATAGTTTGTAAATTCATGATCAACGAATCCGCCAAGAACATGATCTCTCCTAATATAAATAAATTGATCAAAAACACCACCACAGTGAGGGCATCTCCACTCGTTTTTAGAAGCCATATAATTTAACCTCTGATATTATAATATACGCTTCTTATATATAAATTTTATGTTTAGCGATATACATGCGTTCTCAGGCTCTTATTATTTAGAGATGCCTTAAGACCGTGTAGACTTTGGCAATTTTTCAAATACTGTAACGGCATAGTTACATAGAAGATGATCTTTCTCATAGTACTCCACTTTTTTTTTTACTTAAAAACTCAATAATGCTGTATTTTGTCTTTGTACCTTTCTCTGATCATATCTCTAATTATGTTTGACACCGTAGTATGTGTTTGTGTTGCCTCTTCATTTAGAAGGTTTAGATATTCTTCCGGAATCAAAAAATTAACTCGTTTTTCAAATATTTTCGGTTTCATAGTTTTCACTCCATACACCTCTTTATGTAATATAATATATAAATAGAGTGCTTAAAAAAAGGGTGTGTTATTCATTCACCGTAATCCCTATGATTTTAATATCTTTGCCTTTCTTCTTTGCTAATTTATTTATGACAAAGTTCTCAAGCTCTTTTCGATCCTCTATATACCAAGGAACAAAATCGGTTTTAAAATGATATACGGCTCTATTGCCATCTATGTCTATATACTCTACATTAATGTATCCTTTCCAATTTTCATCATTAGACAATACCATATTCATTCCACCGGTGCAAGATATCCTTTTACAAAATAACCATCTATCTCATAACATATTTCAAAAATATATCCACCATCTTTTGTTGGCAATAGATTGATAATAGAAAGTGCTGGAGATTTCAATCCAATTAAATGCATGAAGTTCTCAATTGGGAATTTAGCATAAATACCATCTTTAACATTTGTCTCAATATCATCCGCATAAAACACAAGTTCCAAGACGCTTGACTTTGAAATAGGCAATGACCAAGACCCATCACCACTAAAGATAATCCTACAAACACGACCTTCAACCATATCTGTTTTTATAGATATTGTTTCTAATCCAAGATTCTTCAAGATATTAGCAAATTTCTTCAAGTCCTGTAACTCATCCATACCAATATTAATGAAATATTTGTTTCCATATGATGCTGGTTCTCCATGAGATGCGTACTCGTTGCAATAAGCACTGACTTCTATAGTAGTCCTGCTTGATTCAATTGATGCATGATAAAATTCTCCCATTTTATAAACTCTAAATATTAAATCTTCAGAATTGTTTTTTCTATAGATAGATAGTAAATCAAGAAGTGACTGCATATCTTCAATCTCTATAGACTTTTGACCTAATTGCTTCAGCATATCAGGGTCATATCCTTTATTGAGTTCAAATATAATCATACTGGAACGATCTGGAGATAATTGACGCATTTTTAAAATATTGCCTTCAGCAAAAAATGCCAATTTGTCTATTTCTTTTTCAGCATACTCAAGCAATTGCCTTAACAGATAAGAGTCTATTGAAAAAATTAGCAAGTCCGTTCTGTTTTTCTCCTCTATTTTTTGCATCTTCAACACCACCATTTTTAAAATCCTACTGTAAACTTGACTTTCTGTTTACACAAACCACATTTTAGAAAATATTCATCTTTGTTCTTATGAACCTTCCATCCTTTTGGCAATCCGCAAATATTCCCATAGTCTGAATACTTTTCACCACCATTTACATGCATAGCTTGACAACCACAATATGCAGAATACTCTTCTTGATCGATCCAAAAATCCATTATAGACTTTAGTTTAAAGACCTTTGGAGATGTATAGCCATATCTAACATCACATCCATTATGAATTTGCAAAATAACATATCCATGTTCATCACCTTCTGAACGTTTTAAAATTAATCCTTGAAGCACTTGAGTCAATAGCGAATCCATGTTATAGGTGTTAAAGTCATAATAGCCATAGAAAACGCCTCTATCAATAAGATCATCTGCGAATTTAGAAAGTCTTTCAATTTGAGGATAGGGATCATTGGTTTTGTTGTTCAAATACATTTTAAGCTCTATGTCCAATCTTTCAGAAAGATCATCAATGATTAAATGGCTATTAAGGAAATGAAAGGTATCTATAGAGAAATCAATAGAGCCATCGGAGTAAACTTTGGCATAAAATTTAGGATTTTCTCTAAAGTCCTCAACTTTTCTATTATGCTCAAAATGCCTACCATAAACAGCACCTGAATCTAAAATACTACACCCTGAATTTTCAATTAGCATATTGGCTATTTCTCTTTCAAGTTTTGTATACCCATTTGCAGGCTTTAAAATTGGGTTATTATTGTTAGATTCTTTAGTTTCTAATTTATCAAGCTCTTTCAAAACCGTGCTTATTATTATGTCTGGGTCAGCATTAAGCTCTATTCCCTCTTTAATTATAGATTTGATCGTATTTGGTAAATTGCTTTCATCTATTATTTTTTCAACAGAGCTCATTTTAGTCACACCCATATACAGCTGAAAATGCTCAAGTTTTCAATTGTGCTAACAAATTCATTAATAAATGGAATCGTCTTTATTCTTAAGTCTTCAAACTTATCTATTGTCGACTTAAGCTTTTCATAGTCTTCAAGCTTAAAGAGATAGTCTATATCAAAACTTTTAATGTTCTTAAGGTCTTCGCCAATTACAATATTCCAATTCCACATAGAAATGCCAAATACTTTATAATTGTATTTCTCTGCTATTTCCAATACATCTTTTTTAGTTGCTTCATTTACCCATTCAGAATCATATTCCGTTAAATCAAAAAAAGACTTAAATCCTCGTTTTTTAGCCTCACTCAATAGATTAATTCCTATTTCTTTCATTTTATCATGCCTCCTTATTATTTAAATAAAAATTAATAGTAAAAGTTTGTAATTTCATCGTATTCTTCTCCTTCTATATATTCTGAACGAATATAATGCTCTCTCAAGAATGGTGAATCATCATCATCTATGTATTCTTCGACTGTAGCATTGAAATCGACAGTAACATCATCTAATGTTATCCTAAATGAGATTGTCTTACCAGACTCCAGTGGTGTAATTTCCCAATATGCCTTAAACAATGAATAACCATCAACGAAACCTTGACGACTGCCTTCATAATCAATTTCTACAGTATCCGGCTTTCCCTTGTTATACTTAAGTCCACTAAAGAACCAACGATCACCAATGTTAAGAAGAGTTCCATTTAAAAACATAAAGTAAGTAACAGTAGGCATAGAATCGTCATTAACCTGATCACTATACGTTAACAGTTCAGTGATAAAATTACGCCATACTGATCTGAATGCTCTCGGAATTTCAACTTTTAAAATTACTTTCATAGTGTTCACCTTTTAGACTCATGTAAATCTACAGGATTAACGACTGTGATAATATCACATAAGAAAAAAATTGAGTAAGCCATTTAGTCCGCCTTTTTAACCTCTTTTACAAATTCATTAAACTCATGATAATTTAGCGACACTATCACAGTGTCCACTAAATCCTTAAACTCCTTCAGCTCATTCGCCTTCTTTTCGTACTCCTTCATCAGACTTACGGCATACTTTACTCTCTCACTCATATTCTCAACCTCAATAATATAATATACGCATATCATATTTAAGCCTTTTGTTATCATCGATTATAGACCGGATTTTTGCGGTAAGATCATCTTCTTGGTCTTGTACTCGATCAATTTATGAAGTTTACCCATAATAAAGGACAGAATTATCCATATAGAGAGGGATAATATAGGGGGTACTATATAAACAACCCTACAACTCTTATATCTACCATTAAAGCCTATTAGATGATATATTATAGCTGTGGAAATAAATAGTTAACACTAATGAATCACACAAATGCCATTATACAGGGCAAATAATCCTATAGGTGAGTGATCCTAAACTTGAAGGGAATAATATAGGCGCTTATTTTGAACAATAAAACCGGCTCTCTTTAAATATATAGGATCGGGTAATGCCTTTAAACAATAATAAAACTTTTTTTGAAGGTTATTAGCTCTCTCAAGTACTAAATCCAAAAATTACTACGGATAATATCACCTATAGTAATATTTGCAGTAATATTTATGCTTTATGATATGCGTATAGTTTATATATCTGTTTGTACATTATAATGGTAGGTGATAAATGTGTTCTCTGAGGAACAAATTCAGAAAATAAAGGAAAACCTGACTTGGGGAGACGTAAACGTTCTAAGCGATCTGCTATTGGCTATAAAAGGGCTAAAACTCGTGGTAGAGTTAGAGCCTGACAGAAATGGCAATATAAGGGCTTGTCGTGTGTACTTCGGTAACTTTTACAAGACAGGGCAGTGGTACATAAAAACAAAAGATGATATTATAAACATCGCTAAACAGCTGACAGATGAGGTCGTTATTTCAGTAATTGAAAATCTCAAGGATATACTTGCTGAAACTATTGATAGCGAATAAGCATTTTTCTTTTTTTCTTTTTTTGAGCTTTAAATTTTTTGAGCTTTAAATTATTTTTAAAGGCAATACCCATTTAGCTATTTTAAAAGCTAAAATACAGCACACACACAGGGCTTTAACAAAATTTTGCAATAACTACTTTTGTATTGCTAAAAAGAAAAAGAAAAAAAGATTATAGAAAATATGACATTACCCTAATTACTGCCTGTGTATTTTCAAATATGTTGTTTAAGTCTCTAGGGCTTATTTGCCTGATAGTAAAACCTACTGTCTTATAGGTGTGTATATGAGAGAATTGTACATGACAGTCAAAATTTTTCAAAAATCTTTCAACAGTTATCCGTCCATTATTCCATGTTGTGGTTAAGTCATAGTTTTGCACATAGTTGTTATAGTTTTGTTCTATTTCCTTTAGATCAGTTTCTGATAGATCAGACAGGTGAATACTTGCCGACTCTGGATTAAAAATTTCACCGTTATCAAAATCCGTGTACTCTAGCCTCATGTCTTCACCGTTTATAAAAATTTCAACAATAAAGTTGTCTCCGTTTATTGTCGCTTTAGTAATACCGTTTTTAGTGGTAAATCCATATTTGTCTAAAATAGAGTTTGTTATTGTTGACATTTTAGAAAAACCTCCTGTTTAGCTTTTCGTCTAGCCTCTTCTGGAATAAAAAACTCTCCCTCTGGTCTCTCTTTATGAGGTACATTATTCTTTTCTCCATCTTTTTAACACCTTTAGGATATACTACGCATAACATACATATAAAATTTATTGTGCCTTTAATTTCCGCCTGTAAAATAATAGAGGGTAGGTAAAGGGTGTTAATCCATAAAAATGATCAATACCTTATATAAGGATGTGCTAATGATGATGATTATGTATATATACTATAATCATTATAATTAATCATGGTGAAATAAAAAATGAAAATAGAGGAATTGGTAAGTGAAGGCTATTCTCTAAATGAAATAGCCGAAATTACAGGTAAAAGTGTATCGACTATTAGGTATAATATTGCGAAATTAGGCGTTAAAACCGTATATGCTAAAAACATATACGGTCAACAAATTAAAAGGCGGAAAGAATTGCCTCTTTTCGCCTCTAATGATGAAAAATTAATAGGTTCTTATGTTGATTTTCATTTTCTTAAGTGTGAAAATACAATAAGAGCAAAATCATTACGTAAGTTAAATTCAGGAATTGGTATTTTCATGTTAACTAACATAAACCAAACTAAAGTTTGGTTCTTATTTGGTGAGAACCAAAATGAAATAGAGAAAATTCTGTTAAAAGAAAAACCTGACATGATAATAGCTGATAAGCTTTACATTAATTTGTGCAAAAAACTAAACATAAAAATGAGATTACCGTCAAACAACAGGCATTTACCTAATGCCTGTTTAGGGTCAAAATGTGATAAGAAATTTGGAAATATTAGGCAGAAAGTAATACCTAAACTAATTGCAAAAAGACAACAATTAGGCGTTAATAAAGAGGTATTTGTAAGGGATTATGAGGATATTATTATTCTTACTTACATAGAGGTATTGAAAATTTTAAACATAAAAATAGTTAACGAATATGATGTTATAAAATATTGCTTAAAATTGGCTAAAAACAGGCGTGAGGCTAACTTATATGCTAAAGCACAATTGCCTAAACCATAATACCATAAAATTCAAAATTATGTAACTATGTAGTTGCATTGCACCTCATTACTATAAAAAGAAACGATAACGTTGAGTAAAAGGAATGGGCTTGGAGTATTTTAGATATTATAATATAGCAAAACGATTATCAATGGCTCTTCCACACACAAAAAATACTGTACCTCATTATTATATAATAAAACGATTACTAGTGGCTCTTCCACTCAAGAATAATACTGTAACACATTATTATATAACGAAACGATTACTGTAAAAATGTAAGAGAAATCGTATCTGAATCTATCTTCCATGTAAGATAAAATAGCTTCATTATATATTGGAATGGAATGCAGATAACTTTTTTTTGATAGCCTTGGTCTAATTTGGAATGTTGGCATCCTTTTGTAAGATGATCTTTCTTTTTTGCTATGGGATACTCGTAGTAGCTACTATGGCGTAAAGTGGACTCCTCGGAAGATTGGGATTACTCCCATAAAGTAAGATGATCTTCCTGAATAGGAAATTTTATAGAGTATCGGTGATACTGTTATGGGTGATTAATATGGTTGAAGTAATCTCATTTGATATGGATGGGACTTTGATAAAAATGTCATTCTACAATTATCTTTACAGAAGTCTCATACCACAAATGGTAGCAGAAAAGAAACATATAGACAAGATTAGTGCTTTGGACTTTGTAGAAAAATCATATGAATCCATAGGATGCAGGAATGTCAAATACTATGATTTAAATTATTGGATAAAGAAATTCAAATTAAATACGACCAAGGAAGAAATTATCCAAAAATTGTTGCATAGAATAGAAGTCTTTGAAGATGCGGTTTATATCGTTGATAGGCTTTGTGAAAGATATGAATTAGTAATTTGCTCTCATTCCCCAGAATATGTCCTAATAGAAACTTGTAAATTGTTGCCAAATAAATTCAAAAAAGTAATTTCCACAGTGTCTATGTATAATGATATAAAGTCCAAGCCAGTATTCCTAAAAATATGCAAAGACCTCGGAATCAATAAAAGTGAACTGACCCATATTGGAGATAGCTATGAGTTTGACTATTTTGTTCCAAAGTCCTGTGGTATTAAATCATATTATTTGGATAGAAGTGGAATTAAAAATAAAAATAATGGATTTATGATCAATTCCCTATACGAGTTAGACTCTATTTTGTAACTCTGATATTCCTTGGGTAGATGCCATATTGGCTCCTTAATTGCAATTGACTATTTTCAATTTCTCCAGACCAAGTAGAAATGTAAGGTTCAGGGCTAACGTATTTTCTAACTGCCCACCAATCAATTATGTTAGTGCTAGCCGCTTTTTGTCTAAAACCTACACCCCAAATCATTGTGATTGATGAGTGATCTGCGGTGGCATCCACTGTTGTATCCCTAACAGCTATAACCGTCCAAAAAGTTAACCTCAACTCCATTAGATACCAACCAGCACTTAATGCTGGAAGATTTGCAAGATTTGTCGGAGAGCCAGAATCATATTTCATGAGTTGACTACTTATTGTAGACGGGGAATAGTTTTGAATATAACCATTTACGCTACTCTCACCTCCTCCAGCAGTCCCCCAGATAAAACCAATGCCAGCATCAGCTGATGACATATAGACTTTAGCTCTAAGGGCGTATACCCTAGCTAAGCCCTCATCTTTAGATATGAATCCTTGTTGCCCGCTTGAGCTTGGTGACACCAAATATCCGGATGCATTTGTATTTATGCTCCAACCGCTATCTATCTGCACGTAGTTCGCAAGCGTGTCAGTCAAGAAATCATCAAAATCTATAAATGTGCTAGCTCCATTGCTTGTTGTAGTTGCTACAGAATTGCCATACCAAATTATAGCATTTTGAGTATTCCCAAAAGAAAGATTATTTGCTATCTCAACCCAAAATAGTGCATAATTAGATGCTACATAAGTTTCAATCCAGTAATCCAATAAATTTTCATCAGCATCTGTAAATCTAATATCTCCAAAGTCTGATCTACATTTTCTATTAAGATAAACATCAGACCCGTTATCAGTTCCAGAGCCATAGTGAACAACAATTTTGATTTGATATCTAAGGTCAGCAAAGCCTGATCCTATAATAGAAAATTGTTTCTTATATCTCCATCCGATAAGCGAAGCTATCTAATGTCCCTCCAGCTCTATCATAATATTCTTAACAACGGAATATTACTACTTTCCTCATCAAATATGTTATTCACAGCAAGCATCAGACTATCTACTCTATCATCATTAATTTTCACATCCCAATTATACTTACGAAGTTGCTCTTTCAGCTTTATCATATTTTCATCTATCCTAATTCTTCTTTTAGCAAACAACACCTGCAAATTAGCTTGCAATTGAGTCCTATATTTTACAAAAGGTATTGGGACTACTCTCAATCCTTTAGATTCAAGCCTTTGATTCTCACCAATTGCTTCAGCATCTGCATATATTACTTCAACATTGAACTGTTTGCATATATGATAGACTTTCTCTTGCAAGTCTTCATATTCAGTAAGCCTCCATCCTTCATTATAGATTACGTACCAAATATCATCCCGTTTCTGTGCTATTGTAAGAGAAGTCTCATGCTTGTATCCCCAGTCTATGCCAGCAACTGCAGGATAATTAGGATCATATTGAGTCTTCACATCCAAAGATGCCTCTTTAAGCTGATCAAAAGGAATCAAAGATTCACCAACAAAATAAGGTTCTCCAAGCCAGAATATTGAAAACATTTCCTCACTCAAAGTCCTCTTTGCTTCTTCTATTTGTTCAGCTGTAACATTAGGGCAATCCATAGCATTCCAATGGTATCTCTTCCATTCTGGGAACTTTTCTTTATCCATATACATATCAATGAACTTTGTAGATTTCACTTTGCTTTCAGGAGGTACAAATGGTGTTCCAAGTAAGATGATCTTATCAAGTGAATTGTCTTTTACTACTATCCTTTTAGCATCATCTATTACAAAGTCCCCAGCAAGACAAGGTTCATCTATAATTACTACATCTTTATGCAAACTCTGAATAGCCTTTTGTGAATTAGGGACTGCTGAAACAGAACTGCCATTCTTGAATTTAGTAAAACTTTGAGTAATTTCACCATCTACATACTTTTGCAATAAAGGTGTATTCTCTATCCCTTCCTTGATGTATCCATACAAAGTCCTTGCTTGGTTCTGTGATCCTGAAATGATTACTATGCTAACAGAACGATTTTCTTGCAATGCAAAAGGTATTGCCAACCATAATGCATGACAGGCTACTAATTTAGTCTTTCCTGATCCTCCAGAAGCAGTTATAAGCACTCTATGAATGCTTGGGTCTTTCAATTCTTCCAATACTTTCTTTTGATAAGGATAAGGCTCACTTCCAAATACATCCTTGAAAAAAATAGAAGAATCTTTATACCATAATAATAGTTTAGCTTTCTCTTGTAATTCTTCAAGTATCTTGCTTGAGTCTGACATTCAATTCCACCATTATTCATTCCTCATATCTTTCAGCAATTCACCAAGCCTTTCTGTAAATTTGGCAAGATACTCTGGAGGGAAATCTTCTACAAGCTTCAATAATTTATTGCTAATTCCTTCAAGATTGGATTTTGGTGGCATTAATCTTTCTTCATGCTTCAATAATTGTTCTATTGTCAATCTTGCTTGGTTAATCCAATCTTGCAATATTTTAACTTCTTCTGGCTCAAGATCATCTCTGTCTTTGTATTTCTCTATTTGTTTATGTATAATCTGCAAATGATCTCGTATCTCTTTGGCAATTTCAATATCTTGTTGTAGGACTTTGCTTAATACTTCATTCCTGCCAGACTCTTTTCCTCTTTGATATGCCAGTTCTTTCATCAAATGATTTTTCATATGCCTACTTAAAGACTGATATGATACATTGGTATCCCCTACTGACATAGCATATCTCCAAATTTGCCTAATGTCTTTGTCTTCTTCAGTATACATAAGTTCATATTTTGTTTTGTTAGGACTTTGACAAACTTTACAAACTCTCGTCATATATCTCACCTTTGAAATTATAGATATTCACATCTTTCTTTAATTCTTTAAGCTTAATGAAAAATTGTTTTGATACTTTAGCAATGCCTGTAAAGTCTAAATTTAAGCTTTTAACATTCTTGGAAAGTAAGATGATCTTACTTGCATCTGACTCTGTAAGTTTACTTTTCTTCAAAGCCAATAAAATTGCTAAATTCATATGCTACACCCAATATTGCAATGCTGTAGCATACTTGATATCAAACGATACTGTGCTTGGAGTATAGTATGTAGACGAGAAGAATGCTGGCTTTATAGTAGCACTTATAGGAGTTAAATTACCAATGGAGAATAACTTTGTATTATCTTCATATACATCTATGCTTGAAGTGTTTGAATCCTCATTGTAATAATGTCTAATCTCTAGATTATGCCATTCACCATCAGAAAGAGGGTATTCTTTTACTGTATATGAGTTAAATGTTCCACCAGTATCCGAATATGTATAATTATATCCTAACTTTAATCTAATTGAACTTGAATTATCATTAGGTACTCCAAACAACCCCAAGAAATTCTCTACTGTGAAATAGCTATACTCATCTACATAAATCGTAGAAGCAAATCCCCAACCAAATACCGAAGTAGGTATGCTTCCGGACATATTCATTCTTGCTTGTACTCTTAACCTCCAAGTTTCATCATTGTCAAATGTTTCATACTTGGCAAGACCATAAGCCTCATTTCCATCCTTTGAATACACTGTAAGCCTTCCAAATGTTATTGCAAATGTACAACCAGTATAAGAATGGATATCATAATCAGATGAAGAATTCAATAAATCATATTTTTGGTAATTTGTCTCTAAATCGAATCCTAAATCATTGCTAACTCTTTCCCATCCATACAAATCTGTAGGATTATCAAGCAGAGCATAATGCTGTGCAATGCTTTTGAATTTCCCTATATCCCAATTTACATAGTCAAGCAATGACTTCATCTTTTTGAATATATTTTCTATCTTGGGAACATATACGTCTGATAAGTCCAAGTCCCCAGAAAGGTTTTTGCCATCACATGAAAACTTAATGTTGTCTATTACAGAAACAGCATTTATGCCACCTACGCTAATAGTTGCATTATATCCAAGTGGTAAACTCCAGATTTTATCTGGATCAACTCTAATATTCAAAGCCTTAAGTGTTGGTTTAGAATAAGCATTTACAAGCCTTTGAGCAATAAGTTGTGCTATTTCTTCAGATGTAATATCAGAATCACGAATTGGTTGCCCTTCCCTTACACCATATTTAGATACGGATTGACTATTTGCATAACTTACATGAAGTTCTTGGTCTTTGAAATAGAAGTCATCTATTACCAAAAATGAATATTCAGAACCAAGAGGCTCTAACAAATGCCAACCAACTACTGAAATGCTATTCCAAGACGGATTTCCCATAGTAAGCCAGTTAACATCATCAAGATTATTATACCCAATATCCATAGATACAATTCTATTTTCAAAATCAAAGTAATCAAAAGGATTTGTAATTACTTTCTTCCAACTACCGCCAGATACAGTAATAGTGGTATAGAAATAATTAAAATAATCATTGTAAGCACACAACCTATAAACATTCCTCGTAGGGAATAATGCCCTTGTTACTTCATAAGCTAATATTGATGGATTATTACGGCATCCATTAGACAAAACAAAATGTATGTTTCCACCATATGAGAGATCAAGTGCAGTATCAAATGTTCTCATCAGAGATACACAAATTGTAGACATAGCTTGGACTCTAATGCCAAAGTCCCCAACATCTGGAGATACTAGTGTAGAATCTAATGATACAGTAGTTTGTGCTAATATAGTATTGCCTCCATAGATAGTACCATAATAACCAGTCCAATTTGTAGTATCTTCTGAATACTCAAGATCACTACCAATCTGATATGTAGGACTTCCAAGAATATTTAGAGTGTTAATTATATTGCTTGTATCCCATTCTATACTAGCTTGGAAATCTGGAGTTAAAACACCATTTAAAGTTCCACTGCCTTTACTCCCTATTTTCAACACTTTATTGTGATCTACATAATAAAACAAGTTAGCATCATTACAAATTTGCTCTATTATTTCGTGGTATGATTTATCACCAGATATTTTCTTGACAGTAGGATCAGACACTACATTTATTGAATAATCAGATATAACCCCTTTATTCTTAAGTTCAATTGCAAGATTTGTCAATATTGTTGAAGCTTTATTAGAAGAAATATTTCCTCTTCTATAGTATCCCATTAAGTCCTTCAAAAACCCATATGCTGTAATTTTATGCTCTGGGTAGACTTTGTAATCTCCAGTATATTCAGAGCCTATTTTGAATATTCTACCCCTAAACAATAAAGTAGAAGAAGATGGCAGTGTTCCAGCATATATTTCAATAGTATCTCCACAATAAATAGAGTTTGGGACTATTGTATTGCCTAATTTGTTATTATTAATCCACTTTACCTCACAAGAAAAAGGCTCTGAATTGCTTGGCATATTGATCTCAAAATTATGTGGTGTAACCTCAAATACAGAGCCTCCGTGGTAGATATTAATGCTCCCAAACCATTCTTTAGTATAATAATCTACCATTATGCAACACCTACAGCAGTCAATCTTTTGATTAGCCTTGAATTGACTTCATTTGCTATTTCTCTTGGATCACCGTTTGAAGAGTTTACATTTATTATAATGCTCCCTATGCTTGTAGTATTCTTTTGCACTAACTCTGTATCTGCTGTTTTAATTTCTGGATATTTATACTCTGCAATTGCAATCTTCTCTGGTGGCAATGTAGCTTTTATTGATCTATTCACATTCATTTCTAATGTTTTAACAGAGCCAGACATTGTATTAGAGAACTTAATAGATTCATATAGCGTATTATTATACTTCTCCATGCTTGCATTTAGATCAACTACTCCAGAACCTTTACGAAGTTTGTCAATGTTCTTTTTCAAATTTTTAGTAGACTCATTCAGAGCATCAGATTGCATTTTTGTTTGCCATTCAGTAAATGCATAAGTAGCCAACATAGTTCCGCCTATTGTAATTGCACCCCATAACAAATTCTCAAGCATTAAAGTCGTAGCAGTAACCTGATTATACGCCATCTTTATTCCGAGTAATTTTGCTATTCTTGGTATTAAGAATAATATTGAATTGGCATTAGCTTGTTTTGCAACAGCATCTTGTAATTCAGCCCTTGTATTCTGTGCAGTCGCATTAGTTTCTATTTGTTTAGACATGCTTGATATTTCCGTTGATGCAGATAGTGTATTTGTGGATAATGCATTTCCTTCTTTAGCAAGAATGTTAGTTTGTAGTTGTTCTGTATTTTGAGCCATTGCTATTGAATTCATATTTAATTTAGCAGTACCAACATCTGTGATGCCATACATTTTCATTAGTTCAGCAGTCATCTGCTGGACTTTGACCATAGCTTGTTCTGCACCGACTATTACTTTTCCAAGACCAGCATTCAACATCATTATTGGTTGGTTGATCATAGTTCCCATAGCAACGATTTGACCAAACCCAGACAACACCATTTGAGCCATAGCAAGGTTTTCAGACCTAATGCTTTGGATCAATGACTCATTTTGCACTTTTGCTTGTTCTTGTGCAAGATTATATTCAGTAATAGCTTTTCTTGCTTCTTCAGAACCAGCACCATATTCAGATATAATATCACGCAATTGTTTCTTTTGTTCTGTTAATGCTATTTCAGTCCTCAATAGAGTCAATGCACTTTGCTTTGTCTTAAGATTTGATTTAAAGACTCTTTCCATAGACATAGAAAGAAACATTGATCCAAGCCCTACCCAAAGCATCTGTCTGCCCAACAGCATTACTGCCATGCCAGTAGAGCCAAGTTCTCCTTGAACTTGCTTTAATGCCAATGAAGCTTCTTTTGTTCCATAAACAATTCCTCTTGCACCGACAAAGGCTTCTGTAATGTCTACTCCTTTAGATTCCCAGAATTTAGCTAAAGCTCTTTGTTCTTCCATTGAAAGACTCATATAATCTGCAGTTTTCCTAATAATACCACCAAGCAAAGCTTCTGGTTTAATTGCAGTCATTATAGATGATCCAAGTTCAGGATATATGGCAGAAAGGTCCGTCATAGTGATCATGTTTTGCTCTGCAAATCCTCTAACAGTAGCCATGCTTCTGATTAGAGTCCTCATCCCACGATCTACATCTTTGAATCCACCTACAGCTTGTTCTAATGGAACGCCAAAAGATGCTAAATCTTTAGCAAGTCCTGAAACATCTATGCCTCTTGTAGTTTTGTAAAACTTATTCACAACTTCTTTAGAAGCATCAGATAGAGTCCCATACTCTTTAGTAAGCCCTGTAATTATGCTCTCTACATCAGAAGGCTTAAGCTTACGAGTCATTAATTCTGAAAAATTAGGGATTCCACTTGCAAGCTCATCAAAACTAATTCCAGTCTTCTTTGAGAACTCATCAATTAATTTAAAGTTCTCACTTATAGTTTGAGATGCTGATGTAAACAGATTACCACTTTTAGCAAATGTATTAATACTATAGCCAAGAAGCTTGAATTGCTGTGATACTTCATCTATATTGATTCCACGACCAGACCAATACTTCCTAATTATATTTTGTTGGGACTCTGATAAATTCTCAAATTCTCTTGTATAAGCTTCCATTAATTTATCCAAAGTTTCTGGACTAATTCTTTTTGTAAGCATGAACTTAAAATCAGGAAATGCTTTTGCAATCTCATCAAATGCAATGCCAGTTTTTTCTTTAAACTGATCAAGAATCCTTAAATTGCTTTCAAGCCCTATAAATGGCGACTTCTTTGTAGCTTTCAAATTAAGAAATTCTTCAAGACTTAATCCAGCACCTTGCAATCTACCCTCCAGCATTTTTAATTCATCAGAAGAAAGACCTATTTTATTAGAAAGGTCTTTCCACATTTCAGCATATGAAATTAGAGGCTTACCTTCTTTCTTGTAAGCTTGACCAAGGTCTCTTACTGCTACCCAACCAATTTTGGCATATTTTTTAAAGTCTTCAATCTCCTCATTAGTAGCTTTACCACTTTTCTTTAGCTCTAAAAGAGATTCTTTCCCTTCTTTAGTAATTAATTGCCAAACTTTACCACTTGCAGGACCTGACTTTAGCAGTTGTGTTTTGAATGCTTCATATACTTCTGGGACTTTGTTTTTTATAGTTTCAAGATAATCCATAAAAGAAGCTAAATTGCCAGCACCTTTTGATTCAAGCTCTTTAAATGCCTTAATGCCAGCATCAGAGTATGCATAATAAGAACTCTTTGTAGATGTAAGCTTACTTGCAAGATTTTCATATGCAGATGCTAATTCAAGTATCTTACCAGTATCTCTGTAAGTGCCCTTAATGTAAGAATTAAGTTCGCCTAATATAGACTTAATATTCTCAATACCAGTCTTAAACTCTGGAATTCCAGTAATCTCAAAACGAATAGAAATAGGAATTGAGTATCTATCTTCTGACATATTTAGCCCTCTTCTCCTGCATCTTCATTTCTGCTTCTCTCAATTTATTCCTTTTCTTAACCATTCTATTTATGAACTCTATTTGGTAATCATTATAGTTGCAAAACACCTCCACAGCCTTATTCCAATCAAAATTCATCAATTCTAATATTTCAAAAAACATTAAGCTTGCTTTTCCTTCGCTACTTGAAAAAAACTATCAAATACATTCTGCCTTTCTTTCCGAAGCTCTACATCCTTTTTAAGTAGCCAAGCGAGTATCATTTCAACTATAGCATTAAGATGTGGTGCTGGAATTTTTTCCAAGTCCTCATGTGTAATTTTTGGCTCTTCAAGTATAAAAGGAATCAAATTCCTTGCAAACTCTGCATCTTTCTCTTCATCAGGCAAATCATTCCAATACTCTTTCTTTTTAGCAAGGCTATATGCTTTAAGCCTTTGACCATTTGTAGGCAATCTGACTTTAATCTTACCAAAAGGAGGTATTTCTAAAATTTCTGGCTCATTAAAAAGTAATTTAGAAAGAGTAAGTTCTTCTGGCATTCCACTTACTCTCCTATAGTATTAGAGTATTAGTCACTATTTTGATAGCTGGTTGTGAAGAACTTGGTATTGCTTGGAATGGAATCTCTATACTATATGGCTCAATTCCTTCTATTTTCTCTGGATACTCATTGAACATTACATTAGGCAATGTGATAGTTGAAGTCACTTCCCCTCCATGAGTCTTAGCGATAATCAACTCAATTGTATGCCCAGCAGTTCTATTCAGTACCTTCTCAAGCATACCGAGTGCTTTACCACCAAGCTCAAGCCTACCTTCAATTTCCAAGAATCCTTCTGGAATACAATAGGCACCATATCCAGCAGAAGTTGAAATTGCATATTTCCTTTCAAGGTTATTATTAACAGTGAATGATATCCTTGAGATTTCATCAATGCTTTGAGTATCTACTTTTATAGTAAAGTCATTAAAGTATACTGGGTCTTTTGTATAATCTATTGAAGCTGTTATAGTCCCAGAGGTATCAATAGTAGCCCTATTCCCATAACAAGTTGCACTAATATTAGCAAGACCATTTGCTTCTACATTAAACTCCATAGAATCAACTTTAGCTCCCCATACACGAAGCAGTTTTTGTTCTCCAGTTTCAACTGGCTCAAGATATCTTGCAAATGTCATAGTCGGCAAAGTTGAACCTACTGATATCGAGAATGGAGGTGTAGGACTCGGACTAATTGATCCAAGTGCAAAATACAATGGATAAGGAGACATTAGCTCATGTTCAAACTCTACTTCTGTTTCTTCACCAAGAACTGCTATTCTTGCCTGATCACGACTTCCAGATATTACACCGGCTTTGTCTATATTTTCTCTAATAGAAACATTAAAAGACTTTAGATAATTCCAAGACAATGTACAACTATTTGCACTTAAAAGTGAGCCATCCCAGTTGTATCCCATCTTTACAGCTCTTGAGATATAATCAGAACATCCTGCCATTCAGTTCACCCTGTTATATTCCTGTTAAGTATCTTAATATTAAATGTTATTGTCTTGAATAAAATATCATCTATATTTTTACCAATTCCAGAAGTACCAGAAGGAACTATAAGACAAATTTCATTTGCAATGTTTTCTCTATTAGATATAATTGCTTTCTCTATTGCTTTTGTAATTTCAAATAATTCTTTAGGATATAAAGAATACACTTGGAACTGTATGCTTTGCTCTTCTCTCCAAACATCATAGTTGATATATGGATAATTGATTACTGCCCTTTCAGTAACATCAATAACACATCTTGGCAAATAATCTCTTGAAACAACTTCATAAGGATATGCAAATCTCAACCACTCTTTAAAAATTGGATTTTGGGACATTACTACGTTGCTAACAACATCATTCACACTTGTCTCTATGTTATAAGGGATAGTGGTAGCACCATACGTTATAGAGTCATTACTTATAATTTGAATAGTACATTTATCTCGTGACACAATCCTTTCATTAATATTAACAGTATTCCAACCAACATTTGGAATAAATGTGGACTTTACAGAAATTGTGCCACTTGAAAAATTAAATGAAATGCTACCAGAAGGTGGTTCAACCACATTAAAAGCATAAGAACTCAAAGAATTTGTGAAAGCATAAAATTCTTGCGTAATAGTCCCAATCACAGATAATGTATCAGTAGGTATCGTATTTTGGTGATACAAGTAAGGCTTTACAACTTTCATAGCATTTTCTAAAAGCTTATCTTGGGAAAGCACCAACCCATTCCTCCAAATATTCCCTTAAAGTTCTCCTTAATTTAATCTTTAAGTATAGGAATTTCTCGTTTACATTAAACACACATGGTGAAAGTTCTATTAATCTCATATATCCTTCAGGAGTAGTAATTTCACCACCCTTGTATTTTTGAAAGACACAAGTATATTGCCTCCATCTTGCTGTTGTTTTACCTGCTGTCAAATAACTCATTGTAAAATCTTTAAGTTGATCCTGACCAAGTTTTCTATAGATAGGATCAGTTTTATTCCATATGACAAATTCTTTCGACTTTACAGCAAAAAGTATTTCAAATTTCGTATTATCGCCAGAATACCCAAACTTCAATGCATTTGAAACTTCTCTTGTTGCTCTTAACTGCCTAATAGTATAACCAATGTCATCTCCTTTGCCTTCTTCCTTTTTATAGGAATACTCGTAACCCTTAAGATAAGCAGAGAGTTTTGATGAAATTTCTAAATAATATCCAGTTACTTCTTTTTTAACAACTTGTTGAATAATTGGAATTAATGAGTCAAGCCTATCCAAGAAAAAGATTGTCATTTCTAAATTTGTAACATCTGCATTAATAGAGATAGGCACTATCTCATCTCCGATCTTCTCAATAGATACTCTACATAGTTTTCTACTCCTTTCATGAATCTTGAATTTTTGGACACTACACGAGTCCACTCACTGCCTATGTAGATATAATCACCAGCATTTATCCCATATTCTGCAGATGTAGTAAACAAATAATCTCCAAACTGCAAAAGACCACCAAATTGATAATCTTCATTATAGTCTGTAAGTTGAGATAACTGCCCTTTGATCAATTTATCTTCGCCAAATATTTCTCTCCTCTCTCCAGTTTCATCATCTACTATTTCTTTAACAGGTCTATGAATTACTTCAATACCAAAGTTCCTAATAACCTTTGAAATTATGATGTCTAATGCTTTCACTTGATTTCGCCTCTTATTGGCTCAAGTTCAGAATCACTCGAAGTTTTCCTGATTATTCTACTGCCTTCAAGGAATGCAAGATTCTTTACTCGTTCATATTCACCGTAAAGATTTTGATATGGAATTTCAAATCTATATCGTAATGCTCCATGAGACAGAGTTGCTGGAATTAAAAGGAACTGTGCAAGAACATATTTGTATGATGCAAGGATTGCACAAGCCTTTCTCATAAGATATGGGTCTGCATAATCCCTATAATACCAATAATCAATAGTTACTTTTTCATATGAAGATGGTGCTGTAGTTAGTTCAACTATTCCATATCTACCATCCACTGAATTTACACCAAGTTCTGTTCTTGTAGATGGATCATCTTTATCAACCCATCCATATACTAAAACATCATTAAAATCCCATTCCCCATCAAAGTTTGTATCTGCAATATACTGATGGTTAACTTCAAATTGTTTCTCATTGCCTTCTGATGCAGTAATTTCTTCATCTTTAACAAAAATACAGCAATCAGACAAACATTCTCTCTTGGCATCTTCAATGTAAGGCTCTATCTCTTCATCTGGAGCTTCTGAAGGTGTTAATCCTACAATTAGCCTTATGTCATTAGGAGAAATGCTTACCATTATGAAATATCCTCCTAACTTACATAGAAGTATAGGACTTAATAAATATTGCAAATGAAAAAATCAGTTTAAGTATAGGGTTTCAAAACCCTATACTTAAATAAGATCATCTTATCGAGTTGAATTCACTTCAGGAACAAAAGTGCCTTTGACTGCAACAGCACCGTAAGCCCTGTCATTGACAACGCCAAAGTTCTCTTCAGCAAATCCCCAGAAGTATAGCGAATCAGTCTTCATGCCAGAGTACTCATCCTTCTTAAGCTCAAGCTCAAGCCTCTTAACATTGTATCCAAGGTTCTCACTGTCAAGCATAATTACACCGTATATTGGACACTTGTTTGTAACGACAACCTTCATGCCCCATATCTGCCCAATCTCACCGTTAACAGCAGGTCCTTCACCACGATATGCCCAAGACTGCACAAAGTTCACAGCAGGATCGTATAGTATGTCAGCAAGCCTCTTCGGGTTGATTATCATTACATCTGGATCGTAGTTATATGAAACAATCGAAGTCCTACCAGCAAGGATATCCTTCGGACTTAGACTTCCACCAACTGCAGATAGAGTCCTTGCACCAGCAGTAGTTGGAATGTACCAAGCTGTAACAGTGCCAGCACTACCAAACACAACAGCAGAGTTCGTGTCAATTATGACACTTGAAACAGAACCAATGGTTGATTTAATGCCAATTATGATTGTGCCAGTAGCAGTAATTGTAGATGCTCCAGAAGCAACAATATTAACCGTTGGGAACATTGCTTCAAGTGCAAGAGTATCCCTCGAATCAGCCCAAGCTTCACCAGCTTCCTGAATTGCATCCCTGATTATATCCCTTCTAACCTGACGGAGTGCTTCACCGTTAAACCCTATTCCTATTCCAGACTTCTGTATAGCAATTGTAGTTGCATCATATGTTATCTTCCCAGTGTCAAGAGTGCTTCCAGCACTCAAACCAGTCTGGACTACAACACCAGAACCCTTCTTCGGAAATTCTACTTGAGTTCCACCAGTATTCATCAAGTCCCTATTCTCTTTGTAGAATTGTGCGAATACTCTCTTTGCACGAGCAATCTCCTCAATAGTAGCGGAGATTACCTTTGGAGTAATCGCAGTAACATCGGTTGTAGTGGTATTTGCAAGTTCAAATATGTCTTTCACTATGGATTCCTCCAAGCAATAATACATAAAGTATTATATTTAAGTTTTTATATACGTAAGAAAAATAAATTAAAAAAATTAAATAATTTATCGATAGACCTGAAAAATTAAACGCCTTTCTCTTTGTAATATCTTAATATAAGGTCTACAGTCTTTTCTACCATTTCATTAGTAGAATCAGAAAGCTCTTTAGTATTCCCTTTGATAGCCTCTTCTACGATCTTCCTAATAGATGAACTATCTATAATTTGAGTTGTTTCATGTTGTTTCTGATATTGCTCTTTTTCTACTCTTTCTTTAGCCAATTTGTCTTCAAGGTCTCTAATCTTTCTTATCAATTCTTCTTTAGGAAGATCATAAAGAGTAGACATGTTATCACTCCTCTTCTTGCATATTATGCTGTTGCCTTTCAAGTGATTTTATCAAAAGCTCTGCTGATATCGTAGCCAAGTCAATATTCTTCTCTTTAGCATATTTCTTAATTCTGCCAATAGTAAGAGGTTTCTCTTCTACAGCAGGTTTCTCTTGTGCTTGTGGTTCTTCCTTCTTAACTTCAGGTTGCTGTGGTGGTGGTGGTGGTTGTGCTTTAACATCTTCAACCTTCTTTTCTTCTGACCTATGCTCTGGTGTCTCAATTATAATTCTAATGTCTGTAGGAGTGACTGTATGGACTTTCTCTTCTTCCTTGCCTACTGTTATTTGTTCAACTTTTGTTTGCACAGTAGCAACAGGTTTTTCTTCTACAGGCTTGGGTTGAGCGTCTGTAGGTGGTGGCGGTGGTGGTGTTTCTTTAGTTGGTTCAACCTGTTTAGTTTCAACTTTAGGTGCTTCTACCTTCTTTTCTTCTGATAAAGAAACAACTGTAGTATTTTCTTCTATTTTTTTGTCTTTTATTCCCATTTCATCACACTCCTCTTTAGCATTAATACTTAATTCATCAACAGAAAATATCAAACAAGTTTCACAAGCAGGTGTGCTTGTCAAAGACCACTCATATGGGGTATAATCCCTCCCTTCTGGTGGTACAGTTGAAGTGTCTAATTGACCTGCTTCTATTTTCAAAGAAACGGCATCAAATACTCCATTCTTAATATCTTCAATAGCTTGTGGATCATCAACAATCGCCTCAAATACAAGTGACTTTAACATATCATTTGGTGTTACTTTAGTGAGCTTCCCTATTACACGATCCTTATACTCTTCTGATTTACCATGCAATACCATACCTTTTAGCCCTTTAAATTTAGGCAATGCTTTCTTCATTTCATCATAAAGGTACTTAATGCCTTTCCATACACCTTCAGATAGTAAAACACCAGAAATCTTAAGTGGCGACTTTGATAGAATTACAAAATTATAACCAAACCCAACTTCATCAGAAATCTTTGGCTTATAAGATTCAAGAGCTTTCTTTAGTTCTTCGTTTTCAGTTTCAAGTTCAAGCAAAATACTCTTAACATCTTCGTTCATTACCATCAACGTTCACTCCTGCAATACGATATTGCATACTCATAGATATATCATTTATTGCAATTTAATCTCCTATCAATAGAAACGTTTATGAAAGTTAATGCTATTGTCTTTCCATAATCCTTTATAGCTCTTGAATTATTCAGCTCTGATTGAATAATTTGTTTAAGTTGCAACAGCTCGTTTGTAGTAATTGAATGTGATACAAATTTATCAAGAAGATCATCTAACTCTTGTTTTGTAGGATGCTTTAATACAGTTGCCATCTCCTTTTCCATCATAGACCACCAACTATCTACAAACCGTTCTACACTTTTAACTCTTTCATTTAATTTGACTATTTCAGTATGAGTATATTTATCTAATTCACTTATTCTATCATATATTTCACGACATTCTGCATTATAATCTCTGGACTTTGTATGCAAATATGACAATATGGATACTCCTAATGCTGAAGTACTTATAATAGAAGAAATGATCAATGGCAATTCTATTTCTACCATGCCATCACCCTCTCTTCTGTACACCATTCCAAAGGTGTAATTTTGAACCCTTTATCCATTTAATCGCTTCCCTATAACTCCATATATCTTTCTTAAAATCTATCATAGACACTCTTGCTCCACCTATAGACCCAAGCCTATGGTAAATCCCAATATAAGGAAGCACTCCTTCTGGCATTTCAATTTCAATGTATTTCTTGTAATCTTCATTATGTGTAAACTCTCTTGGATCATATAGGTATACTCTAAAGTAATCCCAAGTCTTTTTGTCTTCTATTGGGAAATCTTTGTAAGGACCTACATCAGGTTCTCCGTATCTAGATAATGCCCTTGGTCTTGAGGACTTTGCAATTTTCCAACCATCTGTGTCATTCTTAATTACAAATAGACCTCTTAATTTATTCCCATATAGTTCAAAAGACATAAAATCTTCAGATTCTTCCAATACATTAATAGTTCCAGAATCAATTGGCTCTACTATAGTATCAAGTTTGCCAACTTTCCTATGTTCAATCTTTTCAATATCTAGCCAAGATTTATCATTGCACTTTTTCTTTACAATATCTATGAATTCATCTTTAGTAGACTCAAGCAAATCTTTTGGAATATTGAACTCTATTAGATATGGTTCTCCTAAATCAATCCTTAAATCAAAGTGATAACCATCATTTACTATTGTATGCTTTTGGTATGCAAATTTCCCTTCTTTAGATAGCTTATTGGCAATATTTACAAGATACACATTGCTTCCTTTCTCTTCTTGCTCAAGAGTCCACTTGCCAGATAACTCACCAGACTTTATACTGAAAGTAATGTTCTCAATGTTATCTTCCACTTGAGAAACAATATCAGATTTTGTATCTATCATATGCTCTACTTTGCCAACAATCTCTTTTGTAGGGTTGAAAAACGATTCTGGCTTTGTATCTCCTTCATAATCCATAAGTTTCTTTGATACCCTGCCAATTTCAACTGCAAAGACATCTTCAAAGAGTGGATTCCCATTTAACCTGAAACATCTCGCTAATTTCTTACCATCATCCAAGAATAAATAATATGATTTTACAAACATCCCTCTGACATGCAATGGTCCTCTATAAGAATGGACAGATAACACAACTCTGCCAGCAGAAAACTCTCCAGTCTTCTTCCAATTAATCCATTTGTCGTATTGTTCTTTGAAATTATTTAACACAAAATCTTTAGGAAATGGCTCTGGATTGCTTATTGGCGGTTTCCATCCTTTTTCCATAGCCCTATCACTAATTGCATATGGCATCTGATCTTCTGGTATCATTACTCTCCACATTAAGTCCTCTCTTTCAGTTTTTACTTTAGTTTCTGGATCAATCTCTGGAACATTTATTGCCCTAAAAACAATACGAGTCCAATCTTTAAAGAACTCTTCATCTTTAAGGAAGTACTCATGGAAATATGGCTTTTGAGCACCAAATATTATTTTACCACGTGTAATCACAAACATTTTGCCTCTTGGTTCTCCAGAGCCTACTATAACATCAAACATTTCATCTACATAGTCATTCGGCTTCAACGAATCTACTTTTTTACCAACTGCTTTCATATTTGGGAATAACCAGTCTATGGACTGTTGTGCCTTCTCCTCTGCCCTAAATCCTTTAGCTTTGTTTTCAATTAATGTTGTTGGTGTAACCATATTATCTACAGAGCCACCTACAATACTCCAACCTTCAAGATATCCGTCTACTTTAAACCTAAAATCTAAATGTTGAGAACCTTTTGCTGGAATGTGCTTATCTTTAGGAATGTATTCAGATGTCAAGATATGGCTTTCAATTACAAACTCATGCTCTCCTTTAGGGCATTCCATATATTTTGACAGTGCATACAACTTAAGTTCTCTTGGCAATGATAATGAATTAAGTTCTCCATCTGTTTCAATGACATATTTAGCAAATGGAGAAATCTCATAATAATACGGCTTAAGATATCTACATTTATACAATTGTGCAAGTGGGCATTTAACTGGATATTTCAAATGCTCTTTCTCTACAATTATTTCAGACAACTGATCTCTTGTCTTTCTAAAGATTCTTTTAAGAGGACATATATTTTCATCTTTATAATATTTACAAGTTTGCAACTCTATTCTGATAATTTCATTATCCTCACTTAAAGGAGAAGTCTTTACTTCTGCAATCCTTTTTGCAGTTGTAATAGTATCTGGCTCTTTCTTGTCTTCTCTCTTTTCTTTAAACAATGGAAACATCCAAGTTACTTTCTTCTTTCCATTAGATTCATAGAACCTTATTCTGATTGGCATTACTGTAATTATATCTCCAATCTCACATTTCACATCTGTTGAATATGTTCTCCCAAGAATCAAGTAAGTTTTTCCTTTATACTCTTTGATATATTCTGGATCAAACTGATCTGCTTCAGACTTGCTTACAAGAACTCCAGACACATACAAATAGTTAGGCAATGGTTTTCCTTCTTGAGTCTTCTTTTGTATTGCATCAAGGACAATGCAATCTATACTCTTTAGATTCTTAATTTTACAAGCATCTGCAGTTCTATTCTCTCCAGAGAACTTTACAGGATATCTCATTTCTATATCTTTGATCACAACGCCTTCAGAGCCATTCAATCGCCTCATCTTCTCTACTGCTTCAAAGAATTCACGCATATTGCTTACTTTAATCCCATTTACCGCATCTATATACTTCAAATTGTCTTTAATTAAGTTAAGATATTCTTTTCTTCTCTCTTCATAAGGCAACTCTGTAAGGTCTTTGCCATTAAGATACATCATATCATAAATTACCAAAACAAGCTTCTTTCGAAATTCTGGATCAATCTCATTTCCAGCTGTAATGACTGCTGTATCTTCTCTTGGTATTAAATCTCCAAGTTTCCGTTTAGAAGATGCATTCTTAATAGAGACATTGTGAGGCAGTTCAAATGCTAACATTTCCCCATCCAAAATAGCATCTTTGACGCCAAGAGATTTCAATTCTGCCACTATTTCAGGAAATAGATTTGCTCTGTCTTGCTGGGTATCTTCTGAAAACATATTGACTTTATCGCCATCAATATGAATCTGGAATCTTCTTCCATCAACTTTCTCTTCTACAATAGAGTTAGGGTGTTCAATACCCCATTTAGTCCAGCATTCTTTTACATCGAAGAATTCATTCTTCCCAAATCCACTTTTAGGCTTAAGCCCTATAACCGGCTTGCCTACTGTAATACTCGAAAAGTATTCAATATTAGTGGCTTCAAAATTCTTCTTTATTTCATTTTTAGGCACTAAATCAAACCCAAAAGCATAGACTGGAACTGAATAACCAATCCCTCCTTCTTTATCAAAGAATATGTGAAGCCTATCTGCAAACCACTTTGGTTTCATTTCTTTCAAAGCCTTAATAATTCTTGGATCATAATCTGCTTGAATCCTCAAATCTATATCTTGATCGTCAACATATCCTCTATTTACTATTCCACCACAAAGATATCCAACATATGGTTCCCCTTTTATTACAATTTGCCCATTATCTTGTATTATCTTGATTGCCTCTTCAAGTGTTATTCTTTTAGACAAAGGAGTCACAGCTCCATATTCTTGCCAAGAATACCTTGATTCTCTGTCAAGATCATCTTTGTCTTTGTAAGAATAATCTATAAGCCCTCTATTGAATCTCTCCATCTGGATAAGAATATTTGCATTCAGGAAATCCTCATTTATCTTACCATCTGGAAATTCTTCTTTCCACTTATTATGTAGCCATTCCCACAATTTTTCAAGTTCTTCATTATTAAGCCCTTTAAGATAATCAACGTTAATTTCTGTTACATTAGTGGGTAAACTTGAGCCTTCAAATATTATTTTATCTTTACCAACCCTCTCAATTACCTTTTCCCATAGCTCTCTGCTTTTAGTTTTATAATCTTCTGGCTTTGAGAATTTAAATCCTCTTTTTATCATTTCTTTTACAATCTCAACTGCTAAATCCTCAAGTGATTCTAAAGTGATAGGTTCTCTTTTTTCTCCAATATGTTTGTAAAGCTGTTTCCCACTTTTTATAGTGGAATACCAACCATAAACAATACGAAGATCATCTGCTAATACCTTATCATCTAAATTAGGAAGTGTTTTTACATAATCTTCAAATGAACCTTTTATAAGCTCAACTACACGATCACAAAAAGCATTTCCAGAGTGGGATTTACCCCTCTGGATCATATGTCTTGCAATGTCAAAGTGCAATTTGCATATTTGAGGTATATGGTCTAAATTTTCTTCAATAATATGGCACAAGTTGTGCAATAATTCAAGGCTATCGTCTTCAAGTGCTTCTAAAGATATTTGAGAAACTTTGTCTTCATTTATTGCTACAACAATTGGCTTATCAAGCAATACCCCATCCAATGCAATACAAAGATCGCCAAATGTATATGCAGTATCCTTTTCTGGCATTATTTCCCCATGCCAAAGTTTTACTACATCTTCAAATTCCAATTTAACTACTTTCATTTTATCACCCTAAATCTGGTCTTACTACAAAGTCAAGGTCTTTAAACCAAGTCTTTCTTTCTGAAGGAGAAATAACTTCTATCTCACTCTCAAATTTGTTATTGTTGCCTACAGCTAATGGTACTGTAAAATAAACCCTGCAAAGCCCTAAAGTTGCATCAACTACACTACAAGTGGCTTCCAATTCAACGGTTTTACTGCCATATCTTATAGCCCTAAATATTATAGTAGAAGCATCTCTTAAATCATGTGCTGTTATTTCACCTGTTTCTGGGTTTTGATCTTTTAAGTAAAAGTAAAAATATTCTACATCTCCTGAAGTTAAAGTATTCACTTTACTACCCTCCTGAATAACCTTCTTGATACTTCTTTAATAGTTTTTTCCAACATGACTAATTTATTAAACAATCTTCTATAAGATACAAATATGTTTGTTTTTGCTGTAGAATAAATAGGCAATGACCTTATGGAAATTATTAAGTTCTTTATTACATATTGAACATTCCAATCAAATTTTAAAAGTTTAGATATCTTCAAATATCCTATATCCCATAAAGACTTTAGTTCATACTTAATACGAGCAAGGATTCCATGTTGCAATATAAGCATAGACTTAACTAAAGATTTAATCTTGAAAATGCTGTGTAACGATGCATATATGACTTTAAATAAATTATAGTTTGCTGATATTATTTCAGAAACTCTATTCATTATGTTGTAAGATGATCTTACAAAGTTAACTACAGAATTCATTATTCCATAAGACAGAGAAATGATGAATTTAGTTAAGTTTCTAACATTAAATACAGCAGATACTGAATTAATTCGTTTATTTAGAATGTTCCAAGAGTATAATAATTCCTTTACAATCAAGCCACTTAAGTTGTGCCTGACATTTAGCATGGACTTAATTAAAGAACGAATGCCATAGCTTACAGCAAGTTTTACTCTCCTAAATAATAGTGAAGACCATTTAAATGAAACTCCAATGTATATCTTGGATAAAATATTCCAATTAGCAACTAACATCTTTGAAATTATTCCAGAAATGCCATAAAGTTTTGATAATGACCTTGAGATTCTATTGTAAAGCAAATACAATGAGCTTAATGAAACATGTACAAGATTCATAATCCCATATATGGCAGTTCTTTCAATCTGGACTCTATTCCTTATAGAATATATTGAAGTCTTAAAGACTGCAATTGCCTTCCCTAAAATTGTATATCTAATCTTCAAAACTTCCGATACAATATTTCTAATTGTGTAGATAGGCAATAACTTGGCAATTATGAGATTTAGAATATTATGCTTAACTCTAAATAACCCATAGATTCTATTTCTAATATTGTAAAGTTGTTTAAATGTATAATATACCTTTTTACTAATAGAATATTTCAATTCTTTTAGATTCATTATTAAATTCCTGATTGAATATGCCTGAATTATTGAATTGTATACTATATGCAATACAAAATATATAGGAACAAAAGATTTCAAAATCAAGTTCCTCAATGAAAACTTTACATTGAATGCAATTTTTACCAAGTTCCTAATAGAATACAATATGCTTTTTCTAATGCTAATTAAGTTCCTGATATTGTAGTTCGCCTTAAACAATAATGCTGATTTATTCAGTGTTTTCCATATCATAGTAAGATGATCTTTTACAGAATTAAGAGTGCTATATTGTAATTTTGCATAATCACTTACCAGATTCCTAATATAGTAGTATAAACTCCGTCTTGAATATACCTTATTAAGAGTGGAGTATAACAGTACTCCTGTTCTTAATATCGCCTTTCCGAATATATTGTAAGTACTAGATATTGCACTTTTAACTAAATTATTAATGCCATATTTTGTAGATACTTTGGCAATAACAGAATGTAAAATATTATATTCTGTTTTAATTAAGTCAAAGATTGCTGTCCTAACATTGTAAATTAGTCTAAAAAGCTTTAGTGTTTTATTCCTTAAAGAATAGAATTGCACTATACGTTTTGGAAGTATGTTTCTTATGTTCCATTTTGTGCTTAATGCATAATGCAACTTGTTAATTATGCTGTACAACAGCTTTGATGTTTTATAGACTCTATTTCTTATTGTAAATGCTAATTTAATGTAATCAAGTACCTTACCAATTACACCGTACAGCAATTTATATGACTTATAAATTCTATTTCTTATAGAATAGACCGACTTTATAGAATCATAAATCCTGTTAATTATACTGTATAGCAATCTGTACGATCCATAGACTCTATTTCTTATAGAATAGATCGGTTTAACTGAATCGCATACTTTGTTAAGTAGCTTATATATCAAATAAAATTTTTTAGAGATTAAATTCCTCACATTGTAGATTAATCTAATTGAATCTGAAACTCTATTCCTTAATCCAAATATTATTTTGTACTGTTTTAGTGTTTTGGTGTATGATTTCCAAATAAATGACTTGAGCACATACAGCACATTTCTTAAATTCCAAATTGGTTTAAACAGCTTAAGTACAGAATTTAGAATTTTTTCTTTTACTGTAAATGTAGAATATCTTTTGTTCCTTAAACTATGCAAAATCGAATATGACTTTCTTTTAAAATTAAGGATATAAAACAGCTGAATAATACTCTTATAGATAGTTTGTAATCCTTGCAATACTGAAAATATGCCAGAAATCTTATCGTATACTTTTACAACAATGTTTTGGTACAACTTCAACGTTTTTGTAATTTTATTAAGAGTTTCTTCGCTTCCCCAACTTCCATGATTGGGTTCAGAGGCAACAAACTTACTTACTCTCAAATCATCGTGATAACATGGGTTAGTGCTAGGAGTCGAGCTGATTCTAGGACCAAACTTTCCACTTGTAAACATTGTGCCGAGGAAACGCATGTCTATTACTAGGGTACCGTCCCACCAGACATAAAGGTATATCCCGTAAAAGCCAAAATAAAGCTGATGAACAGACCCAGCTGTGTTTGAAATACTTACATAATTGCCTAATTCAGTCCATGTTCCGCTAGCCCTTCTCCAGACACGAATACAATTAGGTGTTGATGGGTCACTGCTATCATAGAAATTTACAAGGTAAAAATTGTATTGGTCTACAAACCTGAAGCACATCCCTCCATCCTGTCCGCTTATTATTTTAACACCTATTTTATGGTCTGAAACTGTGAAAGTATTATGCGTTAAATGATGTTGTTTTGCATCGGTGGTGTAACCCACGACTCTCTGACCTGAAGCATCGTATGAAAATGCTGGTGAACCACCAGAGTCATAAGTTTCAGTATAATTATCCAACGTATTAGTTGCAAAGTCATCAAAAAACAGGAATGTGCTTGCTCCATTGCTTGTTGTGGTAGCACTTGTATTGCCATAATAAATATAAATCGTCTGATTATTTGTGCTTAAGTCGTCTGCAATTTCAACCCAGAAAACCGCATTATCGCTAGCGGTGTAGCTTTCCATCCAGTAATCTAGGAATGTAACACCATCTGATTTTGTAAACCTAATATCGCCAAAGTCAGACCTGCAATGGTAATTAAGATAGACATTTTCCCCAGAGTCTGTGCCTGACCCATAATGAACTATAATCTTTACTTGATAGTTTGTTCCAGCACCACTACTTGGTTGGATAATGTGAGATTTTCTATAAGCCCAACCAATATAATATGAACTATAATTTAAAGAAATTCTTTGCTTTGCAACGTTACGAATATTATGCCTAATAGCTAAATATTTTTTAGCGGTACAAACACTATGCCTAATGGCTAAATATTTTTTAACAATACCCAAAAAATTCCATTCTTGGCTTCTTGTTTGATCTGTTTCTGGTAATGTACTAGAGTCTATTCTTAAAAATGCAGTTTTACCTATTTTTGCAGAAGTTACATTTGCAATGTAATCTATTTCTAAATAATCTGTCTGGTCGACAACATCATATCTACTAAATGAATAATCAGCACCAGTAAGAGTGCTCCAAGAAGTCCCAAGGCTTGAAGATTTAGACACGCCTGTTGCTATGGTGGTCCTTACTGTATTGTCAGATTTCAAAATTTTAATGTCTATTTCAGCATTAACAGTTCCGCCAGTAGTGTATGCTCTATAAATCGCATTGATTGTAGCACTTTGAATGCTACGAATATCAGACAATGGAAATACAAACTTTCCCCATACTACTCTTGCAACACTACCAGTAGAAGCTGAAAGAGAAACACCAGACCCATCAGCAGGAGTGTTTGATTTTAATAGATAATAATTCGTCCCATTAATGTTTACAGTTTCACTATGGCAATATAGTTTAGCATCAAGTTCTCTTCCATCAAGTGTCTGAAACTTAATGTTACCAAAATTATTAGGCATTTTTAGTCAAAAACTCCCCATCAGCAAATTCTAATGATATTATTTCAGCACCACTTTCTTTCTCTATGAACTTATACCTGCATTTGGGATTCAGCTTTCTAATCGGATGCATTGGAAAATTTATACAATTAAGATGATCTGTCTTATGTTCTTCACAATAAAGATATCTTTTATCATATGTCAAACACTTACCATTTTTATCAAGATGACTACAAGAACCTTCTGTTACAATCCCATTCTCAAATCCACAACAATACCCACATTCATTACATTTACCAATCCTGATAATTGTCAAAGTCCTTCCATTATCTTGATAATTGGTTTCTTCAATTGACATCTTTATTCCACAATAATGGCTTTGCTACTCGAACTTATAAATAATTAATCCAATGTTTTAATGAATCGAAAAATTATATCAATACTAATCTTGAACATTATCTTGTAATTCTACATTAAACCAAATATACCAACATGGATAGACAAATGCCTCATAAAATTACAAAGTCCTAAAATTAGACTTAAACAAAAAAATAGAAAAATAATAAGAAAGTTAGACTAATTTGCAGAATACTTTTTAATATAGAAAGTCCCATTTTCTCTCCAAACTACATATTGTTCTTTGGTTATAGCAGTTGTATCTGTAGTAAGCTTCCAAGCAGTAGCTGTTGCTATTTCATTAGCTTCATCTATGAAATCGATAGTAATCTTAACCACATTTGACAATGATGACTTTCTCTGATTTATAAAGTCCCTCAAATCACTACTGAATGTACTTGTATTTGTAGGAAATTGTAGCAATGGAGAAGGAATAGAATCCCTAAAGTAAGCACTCTCATTTGCAGTCCCCTTATTGTAAACTCTTATGCAAAACGACTCATATCTGCCAAGTGTCGGTGTATCTGGGTTGCCTACAAGTATAGCATAAAAACGATCAACACCGCCATCTCTTGATGGATGTTCTTCCAAGAATGTTAGTTTAATTACTTTACCAGAATTGTTTACTTGCTGAACCAACTCTGCTTCAGTTGTCATTTTATCAACTCCAAATTATTATGTTGGCATATCAAATATATAAATTATCCAAATAGTCAGAATTTTTTCCATTCACAAGGAATAGTTGAATCTTTTACTTTATCTATAGCCACTTCAAAACATTTACCACATTTTTGAAATCCTATGCAATCACCTTTTCTAACGTATTTATCTCTTTTATTATGGTCCAAGATCACTCTTGGACCTCTATCTTTAGAAAAAATAAGGATTGGTTCGTGGGATTTACCGTATCTGCATCTATTGCAAGATTGTAGTATTCCCCAGTTTTGAGACAATCATGTCACCTTGATTTTGGAATGAACTTTGTATTCAAATGCTTTAGACCAAACCCACCGTCATACCAATTGACTGCAAATTCTTTCTGTATCACACCGACTATTGGAGAAGCAGTAGTATCGCATTCTATCATAATTGTGCAAGACCTGTTGCTATACGCAGTTGCACCAGCAGGGACTTGCCTTCTCAACCAAAGACCAAACCAATTACCAGCAGGCAATGTTCCATACGTTAGTGTTGCTGAAGGAGCTCCTTCTACTGTCCAGTTTGCAACACCTACTGGAGTAGTAAACCTTACTGTGTTCGGTGCTGTGCTTTCGTCTGCAATTAGCTGTATAGTACCACTTGTTACTTGTTCAAGTGCAAAACTTATAGTGTCATATGCACTGCCAGCCCTTGTATATCCTGTAATATACACTTTAGTATTCAGCATATCATAAGAAGAATTTGTATCCTTTACTGCAATTGCCCTATATTCTGTATCTCCAGTTGAAGCTTCATCACCAGTCACATCATCAAAAATATTGTTGGAGACATTGTCAGGAATTGTATTTGAAGAAATAGAACCACCAAGGCTTAATGTGTTGGTTGCTTGAGAAGCATTATTCGTATAATAGAAAACTATGTCAAGACTTGACAACGGCATTATTTCTCACCTTATTCAATTATCATTTGTTGACAATTTAAATATTTCTACGATTATGGTTTTAAATTATTCCTATTTAATATTTCAGATTTAATTTCCTTCCATACAATATCTAAAGGTCTTGTGTTATCAACGAATACTATCTTGTCTCCGTAATCATCCTTTGATATGCTAAAAGCTTCAAGTTCAGATGGGTGCCATATATTTTCAAAATCACCTTTGAATTTTCCAATTTTCTGAAGTCTTCTAATTCTTTCGGATGTAGGCACTTCTAACTTAAACAACGACCAACCATTATCAAGCAAATAATTCACTTCATTGATAAACCTTACATCATCTATCACATAGTTTTTATCTTCAGACAATTTACTGAATAGATATTTAATCCATACATCATTGCTTATATTTCTCATAGCCATACCTATTTTCTGAAGTATCTCTCGTTCATTTGGATAATCATTGAAGAGCATATCTTTTACTTCCCTAACACCACTTGCAAAAGAAACTCTCTTATGCCCAAAATGTTCCGATACCAAATTAGCCATAGTAGTCTTTCCAGAACCCATACATCCAATGAATCCAATATTTTTCAAAGATACCACCTTTTCAAATAGAATATCCAGAATTCATTTCTTTAATAGTCAATATAGTAAACTTCCCATCTGGATACAGCATCATTATAGGTTTTTTAATCTTCTTGGCATACAATATAGCAGTATTTAAGTTGAATGCATTTGGCTTTTTCATTGATATATCAGATGGTGCTATTATAACTAAATCCACCAAGTCTATAATCTCTTTGTTCCTCTCATCTGGGTTTTTTTCTTCTAATATTTCATTTCCTTTCAGAAATGCTCTTTTGAGTGGACTATCAGGTGGATGTATAATTATTTTAAGACCAAAGGACTTTGCAATTTTGTGAAATACTAAATCAGTCCCTATCTCATCACCATGATGTGCTTCTTTTAAAGAAAAAATATTCTTTTCAAAAAAACTATGCAAAGTGCTCTGTTGTTGTGGTGTTAATCCATGCCTTGTCCCTATAATCCCAACAGAACTATATCCCATATTAAGTTCAATCCCTCTTCCAATAAATTATCTTAACAGGGTCTGCCCAAGCATTTACATCTATTAACTTATATCCATGTGCTTCAAACCTCTTTGTAAGATCATCTTCTATGTTCTTTGAATGGACTTCTATAATATACTCTTTCGGAATCCTAAAAGATTCGTTTGAAATCTTTGCAAGATTATGTTCGCATCCTTCACAATCAGATTTAACAACATCTGGTCTAAACATCGAAATCAGTTTATCCCATCGTTTTTCACATCCCATATCAAGATTTAAAGAAAGGATAGGAAGACCAAATTTTTTAGAGTTCTCTCTGCATATGTTAGAATACTCTGCATTATTGTCAACAGAGATTACCAATAATGCTCCCTTACGAAGGAAAAAATCAGCAGTATCCCCAGTTGATCCTCCAATATCGAGAACTATTTTCCCAGTATAATCTATCTTTCCCCATTGAGACTCATAATCTTCTCCATATATCGGTGGAATTCTGCTCATAGTTTACCCATCTTCTTTAATTTATGCTCAACAACTCTCTTGATCCCTTCTTCAGCAGTAATCTTTGGATTGCCAAGATAT
>Ga0078972_1003308_pt1 | contig 48804 bp, 37 predicted proteins | sample YelNatPaOPGAMG01_FD_67568 | JGI IMG/M metagenome (GOLD analysis project Ga0078972, IMG submission 67568) | Hot spring thermophilic microbial communities from Obsidian Pool, Yellowstone National Park, USA - OP-RAMG-01 (SPADES assembly) (version 2) | ecosystem: Environmental > Aquatic > Thermal... | reverse complement strand
TTTGCTTCGAGCTATCTATATACGTTCAAATGACATGCAATTGCTGGCTGCTTAATTATTCCTTCTACCAAACCGGCTTCTTTAGGTATCTTTAAATGCTGCGATACAGTTGATTGGGCAAAGGGCAAGCTTTCCATTAAATTATTAAAGATACTATTTCATTTCTTTGCAAGCACTTCTAAAATAGTCACTCATACCGGATGTCCTTATACTTTAGCATATTTTGCAGCATCTTTTTGAATTTTAGTATATTCCTCATTTTTTACATAACAGCTCATAGAATTTTTTTTAATAAAAGCAGATATATATTATTCTAAATCACTTGACAACATGCCGAATGAAGCATATATTTGTATGTAAATTTTGGCATATAAAAATGGTCATATAATGAATAAGAAATTAGATAAATTTAAGGCTTTGGCAGATGAAACAAGATTGAGAATTCTTAATCTTTTCATCAAATCGGGAAAAAATCTTTGTGTTTGTGAGCTTGTTGATTCTTTAAAAATGCCGCAGTACCATATTTCGAAACATTTGAATATTCTTCGTAGCGCAGGTTTTTTTAATCCCGAACGTGAAGGCACGTGGATTTACTATAATTTAAACATTGCTGATCCTTCAAACAAAGAATTATTCAATTTTTTAAAACTTTATCTAAACGAAAAGCAGTTTGAAACTGATTACGAACTGTTAAAACAACGGCTTCTTTTACGGGAAGAAGGTAAATGCGTGGTAGGTTTTGTTTCTGAAGACGAGCTTCTGAAAAAAATTAAAATAAAGACTATGGAAGCTAAATGAAAGTCAACGATATCTTAAGTGAGTATGAATTTTTACCCACAAAAAATAAGCAGCAGTTTTTTATAAAAGCCTGGCGCTTGTTTCATAATGAAATTTGCGAAGAGGAATTTATAAAGGAGTTTCTTGAAACATTTGTGAGTGATGTGAAAAAAGATGTTTACAAAAATTCTGCCGATGAATTTATAAAAGAATTCTTAAAATTAATTAAAACAAATAGCAGTGAAATTGTTTTAGAAGATAAGAACGAAAATATAGAAAGATAAGAATGGAACGAATAGTATGAACCAGAATTCAATATTATCTCTGCAGGTTAAGGAGCTAATTGCAATCGGTGCTTCAATCGGCGGCAACTGCCTGCCTTGCCTGCGCTATCATTTTGCGGAAGCACGCAAGCTCAATGTTTCTGTCAAAGAGATTAAAGAAGCAATTGAAATTGGTAAAATGATTAAAGAAAGACCAATAAATGACATATATAAACTGGCTGATGATTTAATCAGCCGCGAAAAAGATGAATCTATTTAAGGAGTGAATACTATGCCTACGTATGAATATCATTGTAAAGACTGCGGTTATTATTTTGATGTGAAAGCCACAGTTAAAGAAAAAGAAGAGGGGCTAAACTTAAGTTGCGAACAATGTGGAAGTGATAATCTTCAGCAGGTTTTCGGAGGTTATGCCATTATTGGCGGACAGTCTGTAAATGTTAAGTCAAGCGATTCACAAAACAGCGGCGGCAGTTGCTGCGGAGGTTCGGGAAGCGGATGCTGTTGAAAAAATTAAAAACAATAGAACGCGGATTTAACGGATCGAGCGGATTAAAACGGATTTAAATCAGCGAAGATCAGCTAAATCCGCTTAATCAGCGTTCCATTATGTAAATGATTTAGAAAGGAAATTGATATGAATTCTACATCAGATGTTAAGCAAATACAAATAGAAATTTTTGATCCACCAATGTGTTGCCCAACCGGTTTGTGCGGGCCTGATATTGACCCGGCACTGTTGGACATTAATGAAGCAATTATAAAATTGAAAAAGGAACTTGATGGTAATGTCAGCATCGATAGATATTTACTCAGTCAGCAGGGTCCAAAATTTATGCAGCAGCCAGAAGTGATGAAGCGTCTGCAATCAAACGGAGTGGAAGCTCTACCACTTACTTTGGTTGACGGCAAAGTTGTGAAAGAAAAATCATATCCGAGTTATGATGAATTAATTAATTATTTGAAAGAAAAACAATAGAACGCGGATCGAACTGATCGAGCGGATTAAAACGGATATGAAAATGGACACCAACCTTCTACATAAGGATTTAACTGAGCTTATAATCAAAGCATTTTATAATGTTTATAATAAGCTCGGTTATGGATTTTTAGAAAAGGTTTATGAAAATTCAATGTTGATTGAATTGAATGATCTTGGATTGAAATGTGAAAGACAAAAACAGATTGAAGTCTTTTATAAAAATAAAAATGTTGGTGAATATTTTGCTGATTTGCTAGTAAATGATCTTGTTATTATTGAATTAAAAGCTGCCGAGAGTTTATGCCCGGAACACGAAGCTCAATTAACAAATTATTTAAGAGCTACAAATTGTGAAGTAGGTTTATTATTAAATTTTGGTAAAACTCCACAATTTAAAAGGAAGATTTTCAAAAATGAATTTAAAAATCCGCGCTAATCGGCTTAATCCGCTAAATCAGCGTTCTATCTTTTATTAAAAGGATTTGAGATGAACAACACAAAATATATTTTCTTCAGCGGAAAAGGCGGCGTTGGTAAAACTACTATGGCTTGCGCTACCGCTGTGCATTATGCAAATGAAGGCAAAAAAACTTTAATCGTTACAACAGATCCGGCAAGTAATTTAGCGGATGTTTTTGAAACTGAAATTGGACATAAAATAACTCCATTACTTTCAAACCTATGGGGAATGGAAATAGATCCAGATAAAGCAACGGAAGAATATCGAGAAAGAATATTGGCGCCGATGCGAACCGTAATGCCCGAAAGTGTAATGGCAGTATTGGAAGAACAATTCAATTCACCTTGCACAACAGAGATAGCCTCATTCGACCGGTTCGTTGATTTTATGGTTGCTGAAAAAGAAGGCAAAGGCGAAAAATATGATGTGGTAATATTTGATACCGCACCAACTGGACACACAGTTCGTCTTCTTGAATTGCCTGTTGATTGGAGTAAGCATATCGAAGAATCTGCCAAAGGACAAGGAAATACCTGCATTGGTCCGGTTGCATCTATTCAAGAAAATAAAGTTAAGTATGATGAAGCAACTCGTCTATTAAGCGATACAGAAAGAACAACTTTTATGTTTGTTCTGCAGCCGGAAGAAACTTCGGTTTACGAAACAAAACGGTCATCAAAAGAATTAAATGAAATCGGCGTTAAAAATGTTGAATTGATTATTAACGGGATACTGCCGGAAGAAGTATGCGAACATCCATTCTTTAAAAGCAGATTTGATATGCAGCAAAAGTATATTAAAATAATTGAATCAGAATTTCCAGTAAAAATAAGAAGAATGTATCAGCGTGACGGCGAAATTAAAGGCGTTGAGAGAATATTAAATATTGAAAAAGATTTATTCGCAAATTCAGCTAAACAAACTTATGTAATAGGCAATGGCGAATTATTAAAAAAAGAATTCCATAACTTCATACCTGATTCTATTGACGATATAATAACACCAAACGGAAAAACGAAATCTATTTTCTTTACCGGCAAAGGCGGAGTTGGTAAGACAGTAATTTCTGTTGTAACTGCTTTCAAGTTCGCTTCGGATGGTTATAAAACATTGCTGCTTACTACAGATCCGGCGGCGCATATTGGCGAAGTGCTCGAACAAAATATTACTGATCATATTCAGAAAGTTAAGGGCGTAGAAAATCTTTGGTCTGTAATTGTTGACCAGGAAAAAGCTACGGAAGAATATAAACAACGCATTATCGAAGAGTCAAAATCAAAATATTCTGAAGATATGATGGTGGCAATAAAAGAAGAACTCGAATCACCATGTACAGAAGAGATGGCGGCATTCGATAAATTTATGGGCTACGTAGAAAGTGATGATTATGATTTTGTTGTATTCGATACAGCACCAACCGGACATACTCTTCGATTGCTTGAACTGCCTTTCGATTACAGCGATCAGGTTAGTCTTATGGTTACAACTAATGATAAAAGTCAAGAAGCAAAATCCGTTACACAAAAAAGATTTGACAAAGTTATTGCAAGGATGAAAGATCCAAGGCAATCTATCTTTTCATTTGTTGTTTATCCGGAATCCACCCCGGTTATAGAGGCTTACAGAGCAATGCTCGATTTGAAAGAAGCCGGAATTAAAACTCAATTTGTAGTTGCTAATCAAGTACTCGAACCGGAATACTGTACCAATGAATTCTTCATTAAAAGAAGAAAGATGCAGGAAAAATATCTTAGTGAAATTAAAGAAAGATTCCAATTACCGGTTACGATAATGCCGCTTCTGGATAGTGAAATTAGAGGTTTGAAAATGATTGATAAAGCTGCGAATTTTTTATTCAGAAATAAGGTAGCAGGTACTCTGTCATTGCGACGGTGATTAGCCGAAGCAATCTACTGAAAATGCGAACAAAGTAAATTAAATTTAACATAAATAATTATGAAGGATAGAAACAATGAATGAAGAAGAAATATTAATTGCACAGCAAGTAAAAGAAAATTTATTTGAAGCTTGCCGCAGCTTAGGAAAAGCAATCTTAGATTCTGAAGAAAATAAGAGATTTATAGAAGCACGTGAAAGATTTAGACAAGATGAAGAGGCTAAATCCATTTTAAGGGATTATAATACTGCATTAAATGAGTATCAAAAAAAAGCTCAATGGGGTGGTGCTTCTAACGAAGAATATAAAATTGTTGAAGAAAAAAATAGCTCTTTATATAAGAATAAAATATTAAATGATTATTTTTCATCGCAGCAAGCTCTAATTGATTTATGTAAAGAAATTAATGAATACGCAAGTGAAAAATTAAAATTTAACTTCGCATCTCTTGCAAAACCACAAAGCAGTTGTTGCTCTTAAAGGAGAATGAAAAATGAATAATCAAATAAAATCAATTGCAGATCAATTTGTAAATAGATTGTTTGCTGTACCGGAAGTAATAGAATATAACGAGGCGCTTGATAAATATGAAAACAATGAAGAGATAAAATCTCTTATGGGAAGATACAATTCACTTGCAGTCGGTTTTCAGCAAAAACAATATAACGGCACTTTAACTCAGGAAGAAATTACTGAAATGCGTGAACTTGTCAATAGCATCCGCTCGCATCAGTTAGAGAATGAAATCCAAAACAAACAAGCATTGTTAGTCGGCATATTACAAGAATGTAATGATGAAATAAGCTCGGTATTAAATATGGACTTTGCAAAAATTGCCGCGCCGTCTTCCGGTTGCTGTAGTTAACATTAACCTAAATTAAGCGGTTCTTTATGTCATTGTGAAGCGAAACCGAAGCAATCTCAAGAGATAAGTTAGATTGCCTCACTCGAAGACTCGTTCGCAATGACTGGAATACTCGCTGTCATTGCGCGGAATGAAATGCCGAAGCAATCTCATGCAATGCAGAGGGATTGCCACGTCCCGATGAATCTGAACTCACAATGACAGTAAAAAAAAGAAGTTGTTGAAAGAATCGCTTTGTTTTGTTTAGAATAAACTTAATTTAAAATAAGGAATTTGAATGAAGAAAAAAATATTGGTATTATGTACCGGCAACAGCTGCCGCAGCCAAATGGCAGAAGGATTTTTAAAATCCTTTGACAAAGAATTAGAGGTTTATTCCGCCGGAACTAAACCCTCTGTACAAGTTCATCCAAAAGCAATTCAAGTAATGAAGGAAGTTGGAATTGATCTTTCAAAAAATCTTCCCAAACTGGTTGATCAATTTCTTAATGACTCTTTTGATTATGTAATTACAGTTTGTGATAACGCGAAAGAAACTTGCCCGGTATTTATAGGGAAAGTCACTAACCGGCTTCACATGGGCTTTGAAGACCCAGCGGATGCTACCGGAACTGAAGAGGAAATTCTTTCCGTATTTAGAAAAGTTAGAGACCAAATTAAAAATAAATTTTTAGAATTCTATAATAAAGAAATAAAAATTTAGATAGGACAATATTATGAATTCAATAGATATTTTGATCGGAGTAAATTAAGGTGATAGGAAATGCATTAGTAATTTTAGCATTAGCTTCAGCATTATATAGCGTGTTTAAATATTATCAAGCCTTAAATGGCAACAATAAAGCTCTTATTTCAGCTCGATACGGATACCACACTGCAGCGGCGTTTGTAATTTTAGCCAGCATGTTTTTTCTATTTATAATCTTGAATCATCAGTACCAATATCAATACGTTTTTAATTATACTAACGCTGACCTTTCTACCGGACTTTTAATCTCAACTTTTTATGCCGGGCAGGAAGGCAGCTTCCTTTTGTGGCTGTTATTGGCTGCTATAGTTGGCATTGTTCTTCAAAACTATTCATCCAAAAAGGAAGACCTGGAACCAGCTTTTATGTTGATTTATTCTCTTGTTATTGTTTTCCTTTTGGTTATGGTTACTCCGTTTTTTAAAAGTCCTTTCAACTTAATCTGGTCTGAAACAAATTATATTGATGTAAAATATATCAATCAATCCTTCTTAACCTTACCATTTTTGCAAAATTTTATTTTTACGGACTCAAGGTCGAATCAAACTTTTGTTCAGATGGGGGCGGACCTTTTTGCTGCATTAAAATCTAACGGTATAGCAATATCAGATTTTATAACTAGTGGAAAGGGACTTAATCCCCTATTACAAAATTTTTGGATGGAAGTTCATCCCCCAATTTTGTTTTTAGGATTTGCACTTTCTATTGTTCCGTTTACATTCGCTGTTTCAGCTTTAATTAAGAATAAATATGATAAATGGATTAACTTGGCACTGCCGTGGACAATTGCAGCATCAGTTATTTTAGGGCTTGGATTGATGATTGGCGGATATTGGGCATACGGAGTTTTAGGCTGGGGCGGTTTTTGGGGCTGGGATCCTGTAGAAAATGCTAGTCTTATTCCATGGCTTATTAGCGTTGCGCTTATTCATACAATGCTTATTCAAAAGCAAACACAAATAATTAAAAAGCCTGGTAACTTTGCGAAAACAAATATTGTGCTTGCAGTGTTAATGTTTTTGTTGGTACTTTATAGCACCTTCTTAACAAGAAGCGGAATTTTATCTAAAGCTTCTGTCCATTCTTTTGAAGACCCAGGCTCAGCAGTTTATATTTTCCTTTTGGTATTTATTTTGACATTTACAATTATTGGCATCGGAGGCGTTTTATATCGAAGGAATTCTCTCTCGAATAAAAAAATTAATAGAGAAAAATATCTATCACGAGAAACTGGTTTGCTTTACGGAGCGCTCATCCTTGTCGCTTCTGCTTTAGTTGTTTTCGTTGGAACTTCTGCACCAATATTTGGCGAGTCCGTTGAAGTAAGCTTTTACAATAAAATGAATCTGCCTTTAGTTATTATTATGTGTTTGCTGATTGGCTTAAGTCTGTTTTTGCGGTGGAGAGAAACAAACGGAAATGATTTTATCAAAAGCTTGATAATTCCTGTTTTAATTTCTGCTGCAATTGCCTTCGTAATTCATTTTTTGTTTGGCTTAAATATCCCGTTCAAAAATAATCTTCTTTTTATCCCTTTCTATTTTTCAATCCTTTTTACGGTAGTTGTAAATATACAGATGATTTCAAGAGTCTTTAGAAATGGATTTTATTTTTGGGGAGGTCACCTTGCACATATTGGATTTGCTCTTTTCTTATTTGGAGTTTTAGCATCCAGTACTTTAAGCCAATCCAGACAGATTGATTTGCCAAGAGGAATTAAAACTCACGTTCTAAAATATGATTTGACTTTTTTGGGAGCAAAACCAATATCCGGCGGCAATAAATATGCATTCGATATAAATGTGGAAACTAAAACAAACGATTACACTGCATCACCGGTCATGTTTATTTCCGATTTCAATAATGAATTGATGAGGGAGCCATTTATTAAGGAAGGGTTGACAAAGGATTTATACTTCTCACCAATTTCTTACGTTGATAAGAGTGAAAATAATTCCGTTAAAGCATCACCTACTTTACTCAAACAAAATGTAAATGGTGTAATTCAAAATCCGGCGGAAGTATTAACCGTGGATGTAAGCACAAAACCTTTTATGAGCTTTGTTTGGCTCGGCGTTTTAATTATGTCAATTGGATTTTTTATAGTGATTCTAAGAAGAAATAAAGAAAATAAAATTTTAGCCTGAAACTTAAAAATTAATAAAAGGAGAAAAGCAGTATGTCTGATGTTTCTAAAAAATTATCATTCTTTGATCGTTACTTAACGTTGTGGATTTTTATTACAATGTTTTTGGGTGTGGCAGCCGGTTCAATTTTCCCAGGCATCGCAGGTTTCTGGAATTCGTTAAGCTCGGGCACAACCAATATTCCAATTGCAATTGGATTAATATTGATGATGTATCCCCCGCTTGCAAAAGTTAAATATGAAGAACTGCCAATTGTTTTTAAGAACGTTAAATTGCTTAGCATTTCTTTAGTACAAAACTGGATTGTCGGTCCTCTTGTAATGTTTTTTCTTGCGCTTATTCTTTTACCGGATAAACCGGAAATGGCAATGGGCGTTATTCTTGTTGGCTTAGCAAGGTGTATCGCAATGGTTTTAGTGTGGAATGATTTGGCAAATGGCGATTCTGAACTTGCTGCAGGACTCGTGGCTTTCAATGCTATATTTCAAGTGTTGTTGTACTCTGTTTACGCATACATTTTTATTACAGTGCTGCCTCCGATTTTCGGAATGCATGGCGCTTTAGTTAATGTTTCTATTTGGGAAATTGCTTTGACTGTTTTAATTTATCTCGGAATTCCATTTGCTGGAGGTGTATTAACTCGTCTGTTTTTAGTAAAAACAAAAAGCAAAGAATGGTACCATACTAAATTTATTCCAAAGATTTCTATTCTTACACCGATTGCACTTCTGTTTACAATCTTTGTGATGTTTTCACTTAAAGGCGAAAAAATAGTTGAACTTCCTCTTGATGTAATTAGAGTTGCAATACCATACACATTTTACTTTACAATAATGTTTTTTGCAACATTCTTCTTCGTTAGAAGACAAGGAATTTCTTACGAGAAAACAACTACTGTTGCTTTTACAGCAGGCAGTAACGATTTTGAATTGGCAATCGCAGTTGCAGTAGCTGTTTTTGGAATAAACTCACCCGCAGCGTTTGCAACAGTAATTGGTCCTTTAGTAGAAGTGCCGGTTTTAATTACACTCGTTAACGTAGCGCTTCGGTTTAAGAAAAGATACTTTGCTGAAGTAATTTGATAAAATGAAATATGATATAAAAATATTCGTTATGCCGGTTGGCGCTTGCAGTTATGAAAAAAGCTGGCAGTACGCGGTTGATTTGATTTCTAAAAAATTGAAAGACCGTTTGGGTGAAATATTTGATATGCAGTTAATTGAAATATTTTCTCCCGAATCTTTTTCTTACAAAGAAATTATTGAAGGGATTCAACAAGAAAAACTTCAAACACCGGTGGTTGTATTAAACGGGAAAATAATTCAGACAGGCGGTAAATTATCCGAACGTGGGATTAGAATGGAGATTGAAAAACATTGGTAAGCGGATTAAACTTATTTAATCGGCTAATTATAAAAAAGTAATCAGGTGATAAAATGAAAAACTTAGAAGAAAGGAAAATATCATTTATAGGCGGAGGAATAATTGCCGGAGTGTTTATCGAACAATTGATTAAAAGCGGATTTGTTTTTCAAAGTAACATCCTCGTTTCAGACATAAAACAAGAACGGCTGGATGAGTTAAAGAACAAATACAGTGTTCAGGTAACTCAGAATAATGAAGATGCAGTAAAATTTGGCGACTTTATTTTTATAGCTGTACCACCCCCGCAAGTGAAAACTGTACTCTCAGAAAACTGCAAAATGATTAGAGCAGATCAGATTTTAATATCGCTTGCTGCAGCAATTCCATTATGGATTTTTGAAAGTGTGCTTTGTAAGGATGTTGCCACAGTGCGCGTTGTTCCAAATACACCTTCGCAAATTGGAAAAGGGGCTAATCCATACTGCCTTGGGAAATATTTAACGGAACAACAGATAAATGATGTTGAAGAGTTGCTTTCTGTTTTTGGATTGGCTGTTAAAATTGATGAATCGCAGATGAACCTTGCAACTGCACTTTCTGCAGTTGGACCAACTTATTTCTTCCCGGCTATTAAAGCGATGAAAGATTTTGCCATTTCAAAAGGAATGAATGAAAAAGAAGCTGTTGATATAATTTCACAGACAATATCCGGCACAGCTGATTTAGTAAAAGAAACCGGCAAAGATCCTGACGAATTGAAATTAATGATTGGAACAAGAACGATTGATGAAGTAGCTGTAAAAGATATATATACAAAAGCAATTGAAGAAGCTTTGTCAAAAGTAAATCATGCAACACAAAAATTAACAGAATAAGAAATCATCAAATGAGTATGATGGAAATTTCAAACTTAGATAAAAGTAATTATTTAAGATGTCTTTTAATAGTTGCCAAAAAGGATAATCAATTAGCAGAACAAGAGAAAAAGATAATTAGACACTGTGCTGAATAATTAGGCTTTACCCGTGATTTTTATGAAGACACTTTAAAAAGCTTGCTTGCAAAAAAATATATTTCATAAGAACCAATAATTTTTTCCCATAAGAATATTGCAGAATCATTTTTTACCGAAGGATTGAATTTAGCGCATTCTGATAATTCAATCGTTGGCGCTGAAATTAAATATCTAAAATCAGTTGCAATAATAAATAATCTCGGCCAAAAATGGTTTGAAGAAAAAATGAAGAACTTAAAAAACTCGAAATTTCATTTCACGCTGAACCAATACATAAGCTAATATTATGAAACTGTTAAAAATTCTTAATAGTGGTAAAATATTGATAGTTTAATTTCAATTATGAAAAAAAACATTTAATCATTTTAAAAATCAACTAAAAAAAGGTTTGTCACTTTGGCACTTTTGTTGGGAAAAGATAACCTAATCTTTTAAAGAGTTATAAAATATTAGGTGATTTTGGTGCAACAGAAATATTAATTATAGTCAGCGTAATTGCATTACTCTGTGGTGCTAAACGAATTCCCGAATTAGCAAAAGGAATTGGCAAATGAATACACGATTTTAAAAAAGAAATCAAATCAATTGAAGATATAACAAAATAATATTACTTAAGAATGAGAGAAAAATGAAAAAAAATCTTTTTGTTTTATTGCTTGTTTTAACATCAATTAATTTTTTGTTTGCTCAGGAAGTAACAAACAAAGGTAGAATTTCCGGTTATATGTTTGGCGATTATTTTTATAACGCTGCCCGGGACAGTGGAATTACATCTATGAGTAACGTTGCAAATGGCGGTAAAAAGGATTTAAACGGAATTCAGTTAAGACGAATTTATTTCGCTTATAGTTATGATATTTCTTCAAAATTTACATCTCTATTTCGCATAGAATCAGACCAGACTTTCAGCTCGAATACTGCAGGCGGAAAACTTGGCTTTATGGTAAAAGATGCCTCTTTGACATGGAAAAATATTTTTGACGGAAGCGACTTAATCTTTGGACTTCAGCCCACTCCATCTTTTGATATTTCGGAATCCTTCTGGGAACATAGATTTCTTGAAAAAACAATTATGGATTTAAGAGGCATTGCTCCTTCAAGAGATTTAGCTATTGCATTAAAAGGGAAATTAAGTTCTTCAGGAAATTTTAGATATTGGCTTATGTTCGGCAACGGTTCCGGGAATGCACCCGAAACAGATAAATACAAAAGATACTATGTAAATTTGCAATATCTACCTTCAAAAGATTTCACGGTTACTGCATATGTCGATTTAAAATCTAGAGCAGCAATAAATGATCCTAATAGCTTATCAAATCCCCCCGCTACTTTAAGCAACAATGAATTAACATACGCTTTATTTGCGGGATATAATGAGAAAGAAAATTTTAGCTTAGGTGTAGAAGGTTTTATACATACCACTCAAAACGGTTTAATAAAAGGCACCGACGTAAATGATCTTAATGGTTTAGGTTTCACGCTTTATGGCTCATACTATTTTTCAAAAGAAGTGTCCGCAACTGGAAGATATGATTACTTCGATCCGAATACCAATTCTAATTATAAAGGAGATTCGAGAAATTATTTTATAGCGTCTATTAACTACCAGCCAAATCAAGATGTAACGATTAGTCCAAATGTTCTCGTTGAGACTTACGAAAGCGCTCCTAATGGGACCACCTATAAAGCTTCCGTTACACCGAGGCTAACTTTTTTCTATAAATTCTTTTAGCAAACGAATAATAATAAAAAGGTCAATAAATATGCCAGATCAAAATATTAAGAAAAAAGAATCGAACGAATTCGGCAGAAGCGTGTTTCTGAAGAAATTAGCTGGCGGGGTGTTTGCTGGTTTCGCTATTCATCCAATACTGGGCAAAGTACTTTATTCACAAGTGCACAAGTCGAACTCGGGAAATGATATGCTGCCAAAATTTCTGTCAGGCAAAGATACAGACAGCACCACTGTAGTGATGATGAATGATTTGCAGCGTGCTCTTGCGAAACCAATTGAACAAAGGAAATGGACTATGCTGATTGACATTGAAAAATGTGTCGGTTGTAATGCATGTGCAGTTGCATGTATTGCCGAGAATAACCTCCCGCCTGGCGTCTCATATAGAAAGGTTTTCGATGCAGAACAGGGGAATTATCCGGATGTGAAGAGATTTTTTATGCCTACTAACTGTATGCAATGCGAAAAAGCACCTTGCATCGACGTGGCTAATAAAGTTATTCCCGGAGCGATGTCCAGGAGACCCGACGGCATAGTGGTAATTAATTACAATAAGTTTAAAGGTAAAGAAGTGTTTAAATCTGCAAGTGATGCATGTCCGTATCATGCTCTTTACTACGACAATGGTTCATACTATACTCAGGGAACTCCGCAGTTAGAGAAATATGAGGAACGACCTGTCCTCGAATATGACAAACAAATCACAAGGGAGGAGGCAACAGGAGTAACTAGGAAATGTCATTTCTGTGCACACAGGTTGGATGCAGGTGTATTACCTGCATGCGTAACAACATGTATTGGACAAGCTATGTATTTTGGTGATGCAAATGATAGCGACAGCCTTGTTTCGCAAAAAATAAAAGGACAAAATACTCACACGGTTTATGCCGATGAGGGAACGCATCCACGGGTAATATACACTTATGGTATGAAACCAGCAGGCGAAGTCGAACAAACTTGTACGTCATGTCATGAATAAGAAGGAAACATTATGAACAAAGAAAATAAAATTGAGTCAAAAGCAAAAAGCGTATCAAGAAGACGCTTTTTAACTAATACAGCTTTATTAGGCGGCACAGCTTTCTTCGCAAATTATGCCGGCAAATTTTCTTCATTAGAGACACACTTGTTTGATGAAACTAATAAGGTGGGAATGCTTCCTCTAACTGAGCCGGAAAATATTATCAATAGTGTGTGCCTAAACTGTAATACACAGTGTCCTATAAAAGTCCAGAGTTACGATGGTATAGTTTCTAAAATTGATGGTAACCCTTACTCTCCGCAGAACTTGTTGCCACACTTAGATTATTCTTTGAAACCTGAGAAGAGTTCAAAAATTTACGGCAAAGTTTGCCCGAAAGGTCAGGCTGGAGTTCAAATTGAATACGATCCTTATAGAATTAGGAAAGTTCTCAAGCGTGCCGGGAAGCGCGGGGAAAACAAATGGATTGTTATTCCCTTTTCTCAAGCGGTCGATGAAATTGTAAATGGCGGTTACTTATTTGAGGATGTTAAAGGAGAGGAGCATCGAAAAGTTAAGGGGTTCAGAGATGTATTCGTATTGAAAGACCCAGCACTGGCGAAGTCTATGGCTGAGGATGTGCAAAGGATCAGAAAGAAAGAATTAACAGTTACTGAATTTAAGAAAAAATACAATGATCACCTTGACATGCTTATTGATCCAGAGCATCCAGATTTTGGGCCAAAGAACAATCGATTCGTGTTCCAAGCAGGAAGAATTGAGCCAGGCAGATCAGACTTCACAAAACGATTTGTCAACGGGGCGTTTGGTTCGATAAACTGGTTCGAACATACTACAATTTGTGAACAAAGTCATCACATTGCATTTAAATATGTTTCGGCTCAATATGATAAAGGAGCCTGGAAGGTAGGTACTGCTCACATGAAGCCGAATTATGTAGAGAGCGAATTCGTTATCTTCTGGGGCACTGGTGCGTTTGAGGCAAATTTCGGTCCTCCGCCAATTGCTGAACAAATAACTCAGTCGCTTGTCGAAAGTAACTTTAAGATTGCGGTTATAGACCCGCGGTTATCCAAGACCGCAGCTAAAGCGTGGAAATGGATCCCTGTCAAACCGGGTGACGGTGATAATGCTTTGGCTACGGGCATGATAAGGTGGATACTGGAAAATGATAGGTACGATAAATCATTTCTTTCAAATGCAAACAAGGCAGCTGCTAGTAGCAAAAATGAGCTGTCCTGGTCTAATGCTACATGGCTCGTCAAAATAGAGGATGGTCACGCTGCGCAATTTCTGAGAGCAAGTGAAATTGGATTAGGTGATGAACACACATTCGTTGCGATGGTAAATGGGAAGCCAACCCAAGTAAATCCATACTCAGAGAAGGATACAGTCTATGGAGACCTTTTCGTTGATACGGAAATTAACGGGAAGACAGTCAAGAGTGCTTTCCAGATATTGAAGGAAGCAGCTTTTGAAAAGAGTCTTGATGAATACGCAGTCATCGCAGGCACAGCTGTTAAAGATATTGAGGAGCTTGCTCGTGAGTTCACAGAACACGGAAAGAAAGCAGCGATTGACTTTTATCGAGGAGCCGTAAAGCATACTAATGGCTACTACACAGGGCAGGCAATCGTTGTATTAAACTTGCTCATCGGGAATGTTGATTGGAAAGGTGGACTGAGCGCTGGCGGCGGTGCCTGGTCTGGAGACGGAAGCAAGGATGGTCAGCCCTTTGATTTCTCAAAACTTCATCCCAAGAAATTAACTAACTTTGGCCTTAAGATAACGCGGGAGGGCGCTTTCTACGAAGACTCCACCCTTTACAACGGCAAGCCCGCAAAGAGGCAGTGGTTTCCTTTTACGAGCGATGTTTATCAGGAGATAATACCTGCCGCTTACAACAGATACCCATATGGCATGGATATTTTGTGGCTGCACATGGCAACTCCAACTCTAGCGGCACCTGCCGGACATCCTCAGATTAAAATGCTTATGGACGTAGATAAGCTGCCACTGGTTATAGCTGATGATATCGTTATTGGTGAGACCTCGATGTATGCCGACTATATTTTCCCAGATATCTCTTACCTGGAAAGATGGGCTTTCCTTGGTGCACCACCTTCGGTTATAACTAAAGCCACAAAGGTTCGCCAGCCTGCTGCAACGCCAGTTCCTGAGATAGTAGAAATAGACGGGTACCAAGTCCCCATCTCGCTGGAAGCAATGATGATAGCGATAGCAAAGAAACTTGATTTGCCAAGCTACGGAAAGAACGGGTTTGGAAACGGGATACCTTTAGACCGCCCTGAAGACTATTACCTCAAAGCCATCGCAAACATAGCTGCCGGCGACAAGGCAGGCGATGAGGTTCCCGAAGCATCAGATGATGAACTCGAAATCTTCCTTAGGGCACGTCGTCACCTTCCTAAAGCCGTTTTTGATGAAGAAAGATGGAAAAACGCGGTCGGTCAATCTAACTGGCGCAGGGTAGTGTACGTACTCAATCGCGGCGGCAGGTATGAAAGTTATAGCAAGGCTTACAAAGGAAATTATCTCGGTCATCCATACGCCAAGCTCTTCAATATTTTCGTAGAGCCGGTTGCAAAAGTTAAAAACGCAATGACTCTTGAATACTTCAGTGGTGTCCCGATATACGAAGAGATCAAGGATTCCAAAGGGAACAAAGTGATTGACGATGACCATCGATTCTACCTAACTTCTTACAAAGATATCCTTGGCGGTCAGTCGAGAACGCTGCCGACAGCGTATTGGTTGTCATCGATTTTACCGGAGAATACGGTAATTATCAACGCTAAGGACGCGCGAGAGTTAGGACTGAAAGACAACGACATTGTAAAAATTGTGTCAAGCAGCAACGTTAGCGGGGTTTGGCCTCTTGGACCTCAAGGGAATATGCCTATACAAGGAAAGCTACAAATTATCGAAGGTATCCGTCCGGGTACAATAGCAGTTTCATGGTCATTCGGGCATTGGGCTTATGGTTCAAACGATGTAATAATTAACGGGAAAAAGATTAAAGGAGACATGCGGAGAAAGACCGGTCTTTGTTCCAATGCCGCTGTGATGATAGACTCTGCTTTGAAAGATGTCCCGATGAGTGACCCGATCGGCGGCAGTGCATCTTTCCTCGATTCCAAGGTCAACATCGTGAAGGTATAGTTTTTTTAATAAGGTTATACTCCGAGTTTCATTTTCTAAATTCACCTTCTGGTGAACATGAAATGGAACAGATAGGGTTAACTTAGAAATGAGTTAGCCTGCCTGTCCGCTATTCTGCGGACCGTTTGCAAAGGAGATTTTTTATTTGAAGGAATTTATTCCGTTAAAACTAAAACCCCGTCTTGCAAGCGGGGTTTTTTTTATCGAATGAACAAAATGACTAAAAACAATTAAAGAATTTTTATAATCATTAACTGTAGAAGATAAAACAATGTCACAAATACCAAAACGATTTCTAAAATTTACGGAAGACTATCCGGAAGTTTCAAAGGCTTACGAAGAACTTGGCAACGCAGTTCATAACGCTGGTCCGCTTGATGAAAAAACAAGAGCTATAATTAAACTTGCAATTTCAACCGGTGCACGATTAGAAGGTGCAGTTCATTCGCACGCACGTAAAGCATTTAAAGCTGGTTGCTCTCCGGAAGAAATGCGACAAGTTGCTTTGCTTTCATTGCCAACAATTGGACTTCCTTCAATGATGGCTGCATTAAGTTGGATTGATGATATTATTGAGAACAAAAAATGATTTAGAGTTTAGTAAATCTTTTCTTGGCTTTCCTTAAAGTTGGTTTGTTTTCTTTCGGTGGAACTATTCGTTAATTCCACTGATTGAAAAAGGAGTTGTTAAAAATCATTAGTGGCTAAGTCACGATGAGTTTCTTAAAGTACTCGGAATAGTTGAAATTTTTCCCGGTGCAATTTCTATAAAGTTTGCAACATACCCCGGATATAAAACTGCCGGAATTTTTGGAACTGTTGCAGCAAATCTGGGGAATATTTTAACTCCAGCAATATTGATTTTGCTCAGTACTTACATTTATTCCATTTATGAAAAAAATGTTTTTGTAACTAAATCTTTTAATGGTGTTAAGTACGCTGTTATTGGAATGATTGCAGCAATTATGTATTAGTATGCTGTGAAGAATGGAAATCACTGGCAAGAATTTGTGTTGCTCGCAGTTGGTGCAGCTCTGATAATTTTTTTTCAAACTTCATCCGGCGTATGTTGTACTGATTGCAGCAGTAATAGGAATTGTAATTTTATGAAGAAAGAAATTAACCAGGAAGTGCACAAAGGGAAAATCTTCGTGTACCTTAGTTGTAAAATATAATATGAAATTAGTAGATAACTTCAACCGAATACACGACTATGTTCGTATTTCTCTGATTGATAAATGCAATCTGAATTGTATTTACTGCAATCCATCAAATTCTATTGCACGATTTGAAGCTAACAAATCAATTCTCACATACGAAGAATTGTTTCGATTAATAAAAATTCTTGTGCGTGATTTAGAAGTAAAAAAAATCCGCTTCACCGGCGGTGAGCCACTCATCAGAAAAGATGTAATTAAATTTTTTGAAATGATTTTATCACTTAAAAATCAATATGTTTTCGAAATTGGAATCACAACTAACGGAACTTTTCTGCTTGATAAACTTGATTCGCTCAACAACTTGGGTGTTGAACGATTAAATATTAGTCTCGACACTTTGAATAAAACAAAATTTATTGCAATTACCAGCAAAGATTATTTTGATGAAACGCTCACAGCAATTCAAAAGGCAGTTTCGATGAAATTCAAATCAGTAAAAGTAAATATGGTCGTTATCAAAAATATTAATGATGATGAGTTGAATGAATTTGTCGAATTCTTCATATCATATCCAATCACACTAAGATTTATTGAGTATATGCCTTTCACCGGAAATCATTGGGACGATTCAAAATTTTTAAGCTGGAAGGAAATGAAAAACAGAATAGAAGAAAAATCTTCTTTGACAGAAATTCAAAGCGATGGAAAAGTTTCTAAAAATTATTTTGTTGATGGGACAAATTTGAAAGTTGGATTTATCAGCTCTATTTCAGATCATTTCTGTGATAGTTGTAATCGTCTTCGCATCACCGCAGCGGGACAAATAAAAAATTGTCTCTTTTCAAATCCATCTGAATTGAGTTTAAAATCTTTATTAGCTGATGAAACTATACCAGATGAAAGGATCATTGAGTCTATTGAGAATTCATTGCAATCAAAATGGTTTAAGCATCCGAGCGCAGATGAATTATCAAAGTTAAATCAAAATAATATGATGAGCATAGGCGGATGAAAAAAAATTATCACACATTAACAGTAAAGGCAAAGCGGAAATGGTTGATGTTTCTGAAAAAGAAATTATTGAAGGGATTCAACAAGAAAAACTTCAAACACCGTTGGTTACAATTAATGGAAAAATAATTAAATCTGGAGGTAAGCTTTCTGAAAATAAAATAAGAGTCTTTATTGAAGGAGAGTTAAGTTAAAATTGAAAAACTCAAAGTCAAAAAGTATTCATTCATCTGCGAAGGAATAATTGCTCGGATATTTATCGAAAGATTAATTAAAATCGGGAACTGTTCAACCATAAAATATAACCCATGCCGATAAACATGCAGAATTCAAACAACGTTTTGGAATTAACATAACAGAATGGGTAATGTTTTTTTGCTTTGCCGGCTAATAAAATTAAGAATTATTATTGTGCTAATTAATTTTAGAAATTACTCTATAAACATTTTGAAAATTAGTTTCTCATTTTTTCATTTACCCACATCATTATGGACTGAAACTTATATGAAGTCTTTTGCATAAGTTTTAATGAAACAAACAATAATTGATGAATTCTTTATTATTTGACCACTATCTTTGCCCAGTCATTTATGATGAATGTGCAAACAGCAAAATATAACACAGTATAAAATGTTATTATTAATGGCAAAGGAGCAAATCCAATCATGCCACCAGATAAAAATGAACTCACAACAATAACATCAACAATAATAGCCCATAATAAAACTTTACCAATTGGTTGGGCGTAGAAACGCTTATCAGTACGCACTATAAATATATTAAAAATACCTGCAAAGAAGAGTATGGCAAATCCAAATGAATGCAACTCATTAACCTGAGAAATATGAAAATACTTTTTAACAACAAATAACCAAATAGAGGCTTCTATTATCATTAATACTCCTAAAAGAAAACCTTTTTTTACCATAGGTTTTATATCCCAGTTTTCCGGTTTTTTTGACCAGTTTACGGTATCAGTCGATAAAGCTAATGAAACAAAATCGATAATAAATAACAACATTACCATGTCGAAAGCATTAACCACAAACTGCCCTGTTACAAGATAGGCAGCACAAACAAATACAACTGTAAAAAGTGTTTTTGAAATTTTGCTAATCACCCAATTAGTGATACGATGGTGGATTGTTCGTCCTACAGCAATCAAATTACTTATACTCTCTAATCCTTCCTTAAGTAAAATTACGCTGGCGGCTTGCTTAGCTACATCAGTAGCAGATTTAACTGCAATACCAACCTCAGCTTGTTTTAAGGCAGGCGCATCATTTACACCGTCGCCGGTCATCCCAGTTATTTCATGGTGCTGTTGTAAGTTTTTAACTATCGTAAATTTATCTTCAGGTAACACTTCTGCAAATCCATTATGAGCTATAATAATAGAATGATTGTCGTTACCTACAGAATTATTTCTCAACAAGCTTGCTGAAACGATATCATTTCCAACACCAACTTCTTTAGCAATTTCTTCAGCAATTGGTAAAGCATCTCCAGTTAGCAATTTTACTTTTACACCTAATTGTTTTATTTCCGAAATCATTTGTGCAGAATCAGGTATTGGAGGGTCTATAAGAGCAACAATACCAATAAGTTCAGTTTTATTCTCCCTCTCAATTGCAACAGCCATCGTTCTAAAACCTTTTTCTGCCCAAGTATTAACAGTTTCATCAAGATTTGTTTTTTGCACGTCGCATAAATTTTTAAGTGTATTATATGCACCTTTCATTACCTTAAACTGCTTTCCATCTTTTTGTATTATTGCTTCAGTTCTTTTAATTTCCGCTGAAAATGGTACAAATGAAATCTGTTGATAACCGGAATAATCAATTTTATTTTCAGATGCTTTTTGAAAGAAAGCCAAGTCGATAGGATCGTTATTAGCTTCTACAGATGCTAACATACCAAAAAGTAACAAATCATTATTTTTAAAATTATCGGCGGCTACAATATCTTGTATAGACAATTTATTTTGAGTGATTGTGCCTGTCTTATCTATACACAAAGTGGTAAGCGTAGCGGCATCTTCAGTCGCACTTAACCGACTAACCAAAATACCTTTATCGGCTAATTGCTTTGCACCTTTTGCCATACTTACAGTAAACATTGCTGGCAATGCAACGGGAACAGCCGATACTAACAAAATAAGTAATAAAGGAAGTACTGAAACAAAAGTTTCACCTCTTAATAAGGAAAACACGGCAGTAATACCAACAAATATCAATACAATTAAAAATAAAATCTTTACCACACTTGCTACTACTTCCTCCATGTGTAAGCGTGGTTTGGCAGTTTGTACTAATTGCACAGTCTTACCAAAAAAAGTATTAATACCTGTGGCTGTTACTACTGCATTACACTCACCATTTCTAATTATTGAACCCGAATAAAGCATATCACCTTCTTTTTTGCTTATAAGCATTGATTCCCCTGTAAGAGCAGATTGATCAGAATTTAATGTTCCATCTATCATTTTAGCATCGGCGGTTATAAAATCGCCCGTGCGTATGCGTAAAATATCCCCAGGTACTAATTGATTACCGGTTATGTTTGACCATTTACCATTACGCAGAACACGTACAATTACTTGCAGACTTTTCTTTAACGATTCCACAGTTTTCGCAGCTTTATTCTCTTGAATAAACCCAATTATGGCATTGAACAACATCAATCCGCCGATTAGATATACATCCACATACTTATAAAGTAAAAAAGAAACTAAAATAGTAACCTCAAGCATAATGGCTGTAAGTCCCCAAAAGTTTTTGAGAAAGAGTAGAACTTTTGATTGTGTTTTTTCCTGAACTTCATTAAGACCATAAGTGGTTTGTCGTTGCCTCACTTCTTCGTCCGAAAGACCAAAGGTTGACTGCACTTTTAGTTCAGATAAAACTTCAACAACGGATTTTGTTTCATACGGATTAATTTGATTTAGCATAATGTTTATTTTTTTGAAGGAAATTAAACATTTCTATCAAGACATAAAAGGTATTAAGCATATCTGAATCTCATTTGGAATAAACAACCAATTAATAAACACTGAATATTATTGCTTCCCCATTTATATAAAAGATTAGATTCAGAGGCACAAAGTTACTACTTCATATTTATTTATAAAGATAAACTCCTCTGAAATGAGTGCCTCGGAATCGGGAGAAAAAGAACTTGTTTAATATTCTTTGAGTTTTTTCAACACAAATATAATTTATTTTAAAGACTCAATATTTTTTAGTTTTCTGTCAATTTTTTTAGTTCTATAGATTTTGTATAAAACTCATCAAGTGTAAGTTCTTTAATGTAAACCATTCCATGTGCAGCTCTAACTCTCGGTATTTCGTGCTTGATGAAGAAATCTTTACCAAGACATAATCGAATAGTTCTGTATTGCTCTGCCAAAAGTTTTTGCGATAGTGCTGAGAAAGGTCCATCAAGTTCCCAGCTTGGAAAGCTTGCATTTTTCTGCGAACCATAACTATTCATAAACATGCTTTCTATTAACGCAAAGCTGTTTAAACTTACAGGCACATATATGTTTGCTTCAGCCGGATGAAACCGGTACCAAATATTTCTATATCCCCAAATTTTCAATTTTGATATATCTGTTTCTTTTCCGTAAAGACGGAGAGCTTCTGTAATTGTTTGCAGAACCTTATAATGCGTATCTGGTCCGCTTCCTTCCGGATCAAGAGCTACTGTTATTATCGTTGGCTTAAATTTTCTTAAAAGATTTAACACAGGAAGTACATCTCTATTTATCTCTGGATTTTCTGTAAATATTTCCCCTTGATAAAAGCCAAGTCTCAAATGTGAAACTCCATCACTGTTAAAACCCAAATGTGCCCATAATATTTCCTCTTCCCATTCCCTTAACATTCCCTTTAACTTTTGTATATCCGGTAGGTCTTTCTTGCCTGGATATTGGGTCTCAAAATATATTATTAACTCATTTATTTTATCATTTAGAAATTCACTCTCGTTCCTTCCATATATTTCTATTAAATTCCTTAATGTTCTTCTTGCTTGAGCTTCTCTCTGGAGCGTTAAGCTCTTTGCTGCTATTCCATCAAGATATAAATTTACGTCGCGGTTCCTTCCTTCTTCAAAATTAAGGTCAAAGTAGGGCGAATTTAGTCTTCTTTTAAATTCTTCACTTGAAAAATGACGCTTTAGATTTTCCATTATCTCAAGCATATATGAGTTTGTTACAGCAGTAAATCCACTTGTAAGAACAGAAAAGTGATGCTGGTTTGTTGCATTTCGTACCAGGTGAACTATGTATGGTAAATATCCCAGCATTATGTCATCATGATGAGGCCCCGTGTGCAGTATTCTTTGATTTTCTACCGGTGCTATTCCCCTGTTAAACCTTGCCAGAACTGAGTCATGAATCTCATTATTTATTTTCTCTACAGAGATACCGCTCTTTTCTAATATGTAGTTCCCGAACTCATCTTTCCTATAATCTTCTTCTGTTAATTTTAATACTTCCTTTTGCTTTTCTACCGCAAGATTTACAATTGCCCTCTCTATGGAAAACTTGGAAAGAGGGTGTTCATTTTTTATATCCACAAGTCTTCTTTCTTTAAGTCGTAATGCTGCACCGTCTGTTAGGTAAAACCTTGCTCTTGGCAGTTTCTGAAGCACTGTTGCGGGATATTTATTGCTTTCTATACTTTCAATTGAGTCTCTTACTATGTTTGCCTTTGCTTCACCAGAAGCTATTATTATTGCTGTGGCTTCTTTATTGTAAGTTATTGTGTCAAGTCCGATGGTTATTACAAGCCGGTTTCTAGCTATTTCTATACCACCCAAATCTGTAGCTGCTGCTGCCTGTGTCTCATAGTTTGTCTCAATTAGTCTTGTCGTTGAAAAATGGTCGCTGCCTTGTATGTTAAAACCTATATGCCCGTCTGGTCCAATCCCACCGAGAAAGAATCCTATACCTCCAAGCTCTCTAATTTTTCTCTCATATCCGGTGCAGAACTCATCCACTAGTTCTATCGTCTGTTTTTGTAGTCTTTCTTGTCTTGTTTTTGCGTATCTATATCGAAGTGACAAGTCTACCTTTTTATCAGGGAATATTTTGTCAAGCGGCAAACCTTCGGCAGTTGGTATTTCATTTACGTTTATTAGCATTGCTTTTGTTGGATCTAAATCAAAGTTTTGAAAATAAAATCTCTTTATATAATAATAAAAACTGTTATGCTGAAACGAATCTATGGGATAAAATTCATCAATCTGTACAAAGTGAAGGCTTCTCATTTCGGGCTTTGCGTGATTAGTAATACCGACACTCTCTAAGAATTCTCTTACTTCTTTTTTGTCCCAGTTGCTTAAATAAAATGTTACCCATTTTATAAAATGCTCTGGCGTTTTTCCAGTTGGAAGTGAAATTACTCCGCCCTCATTTTCAAGTGCCCACTCTAAAAACCTTAGCGCAGTCAGTCTTCCCAATTCCGGAAAATTCCTTACTTGTATTATGCTAACCTTTTCTGTTGGCGAATATTTTAATTCCTTGTTTGATCTCTCTAAATATACTCTCTCTACTTTTGATAAATTTTCCATTTTTTGCTTTTCCATAATAATCCTTCCTTATAAATATTACATTGTACTTAAAAACTAATTAGACAAAGTTTCCCATCCTCGTTTGTTCATCTGGTAGAATATGATGCTGCCGAAGATAAATCCGGCTAAAAGAAAAATAATTCCGAGCATTATGCTTCCTAAAATGATTTGACCTAGTCCGAATAGAAAAGAATAAATCATTGCAACACCAGAAATCCAATTTATTAAATTCAGTATTCCGTCATGTACTGGGACAATATCAGTTGCTTCACTTGCAATTGGTGCCCAGAATCTTGCATTTGGACGGACCCGTTTATAGAATGACAATAATTTTTCTTTTGGTTCCGGGCTTGTTAAAAATGTTACGGTAATCCATACTGTAGTTGTAAATGCTACTGTAATCAATAGTAAATAGGCAAATTGTCTCGGATCGTTCTCATTAAAATGAAATTGGAATTGAAGAATTAATGAAATGGTAAAAGCAGCTATCATCGCTGAAATCTCACTCCATGCATTTATCCTCCACCAGAACCATCTTAAAATATATACAAGCCCAGTACCCGCTCCAATTGCCATCAAGAACTGCCATGCACTGGCTATTGAATCCATGTAAAAAGTTACTATTGCCGATAGCACCATTAAAATCATTGTTACAAGCTGTGAAAAATTTACATAATGTTTTTCCGGTTTTGTTTTTATGTATCTTCTATAGACGTCATTTACAAGATAACTTGCACCCCAGTTAAGTTGTGTACCTATTGTTGACATATAAGCTGCAGCAAATGCGGCTATCATTAATCCACGTAAATATGCTGGCAAGTCGGATATCATAATCCTTATATAACCAGTCTCTGGATCAGCCAAGAATTTTGCATCGTGCTGCAAACGAACTACTGCTACTAAGGCAACTAATATCCATGGCCATGGACGAAGAGCATAATGAGCCACATTAAACCAAAGCGTTGCTAGTAGCGAATGCTTTTCATTCTTCGCACTAAAAATTCTTTGTGCCACATAGCCCCCTCCTCCCGGTTCAGCACCCGGATACCATGACGCCCACCAGTTTACTGCAATAAAAACGAAAAATGTTATCATCGGCATCCATGTTGAATTTAAATTTGGCACCATTGCCATAATTGAACTTGTTGCATCGCGGGATTTATCTACCTGGTGCAATTGAGCTATCAATGAATTCATTCCTCCGGTTGCATTAACTGCAAATATTGCAAGCAAAATTACCATTCCCATCTTCAATACAAACTGGAAAAGATCCGTCCAAAGTACTCCCCACAAACCGGACAATGTTGAAATTGAAGCTGTAATAAACATTATTACAATTGCAATTGCTAATGCTTCAATTTTATTTATCCCCAGAACAAGCATCATAATTTTTACTATGGCAAGATTTACCCACCCCATTATTATCAAGTTAATCGGCAAACCAAGATATATTGCTCGGAACACTCTTAGAAATGCTGCAGGCTTTCCACTGTAACGTATTTCTGCAAATTCAACGTCGGTTAATACCCCTGCCCTTCGCCATAGCTTTGCATAAAAAAAGACCGTTAAGATTCCACTAAAAGCCATACTCCACCAAATCCAATTACCGGCAATACCGTTCCTTGCCACTAAACCCGAAACCACCAACGGAGTATCGGCTGCAAATGTTGTTGCAACCATTGAAGTACCAGCAAGCCACCAGCTAACGTTTCTTCCAGATATAAAAAAATCGCTTACGCTTTGTGTGGCTCTTTTCCTTAAATAAATTCCTACTCCAAGGTTAAATAAAAAGTATAGTATTATTACAATAAAATCGATATAGTTTAATTGCATATTAATCCTCTGCAAAAAAATTTTTACAGCATATTCTTGAATTATTTAAACGCTCATTTAAGAAGAGATGCCGGGTCTAAATTTTTAGCTTCTATCTCCTTAAAATATTTAACAGTTCCAACTTTTAACTCATATGTGGCTTGCTCATCGCATATTATCATGCCCTTAGGATGAAGTTGTAAAGCGCTAACAGTCCACATGTGATTTACACCTTCTTCTACAACTTTTGCCAAGGCTCTTGCTTTGCTTAATCCACTAATTATTATCAAGACTTCTTCTGCGTCAAGTACAGTTTTAACACCTACTGTTAAGGCAGTTTTTGGGACTTTGTTAATGTCATTATCAAAGAATCTTGAGTTCGCAATTATTGTATCCATTGTTAAAGTCTTTACTCTGGTTAAAGAACCAAGAGATGATCCGGGTTCATTAAAAGCAATATGTCCATCTGGTCCAATTCCTCCCACAAACAATCTTATTCCCCCAGCATTTTTAATTTTCTTCTCATAACTCTCGCATTCTCTTTCAAGGTCTTTTGCGTTGCCATTTAGAATGTTCACATATTTTTTATCTATATCAATATGATTAAAGAAATTATTCCACATAAAGGAATGGTAGCTTTGGGGATGATTTTCTGACAGTCCTACATATTCGTCCATATTAAAAGTAGTAACATATTTAAATGACACTAATCCTTTTTTATTTAAACTAATTAGTTCCTTGTACATTCCGAGTGGTGATGAGCCTGTCGGAAGTCCAAGTACAAATCGTTTAGTTGCAGTGGGTTTAAATTCGTTTACGGTTGTAGCTACATAATTTGCCGCCCACTGAGAAACCATATCGTACGTCGGCTGAATTATTAATCTCATAAATATCTCTTATACAATCTTTATTTATTTAGAACTTGTTGAATTAAATCCTCGATTGGTTGAACAACCTTTAATTCGACCTGTCCAGCCTGCGCATCGGATTTTTTAATTTGCATTAAACTCTCTTTCACCCAGCCATCATCAGCTTTTTTATCCTCAGCTATGTAATTGATAGCCTGCAGTCCGATTGAAGATACTAATGACAGCTCTTTTGAGATCGGCTCAACTTCTTTTAGCATTGGAGATCGATTAATTGTCTTTTCAAGTTGTTTATCATTATCTTTCCAAATCATTAATAATCTTTCTATCTTTTTAATTATGCCATCGTTGTTCGCTTGTTTTTGAGTAAGATCGTTTACCAGTCCGGCGAAATATCTTGGTTCCTGCGGGTCGGGAACTGATGCATCTACCACTCTTGTTAAAGGATAATATGAGGTAAAATTTTCTTCCTGTACAAAACGATCATAATTTTTAACTGGCTCTATTACTTTAATTAGGTTAGTAAGTGCCTCAACATTTCCATAATTTGCTAATTTCCTTATCATCATGTCTTGATTTTTAATATGTGTAAGCCCCAAATCCTCAAGCTCTAAAGAAATTCTGTCAAGCCTCCTATACATATCTTTTACACTTATTACACTCTTAGGAGACCATAATCTTTCAGCAACTGCCGCCGCTCTCGGCCATATTCTCGAATCAATAGTCTCCGGCGAAACAAACTCAGACCACATGCACGCCTCACCGCCAATAATATATTTTTGCTGCGCACTGTTTAAGTGAAGACTATCCGGCTCGGGATCTATTGCGTAATGGTAACTTGCCGGCAGACATAGATCCAGATAATACCCGTTTGAAAGTATTACATGATATCCTTTCTCAGCCGCATTCTTTAATGATTCAGTGCCTCGCCATGATTGTATTACTATATCTTTTGGCATATCCGGATTAAGTATCTCGTCCCACCCTATCATTTTTTTATGATATTTTGTAAGAATAGCAAGTAGCTTTTTATTAAAATAATTCTGCAGTGAACGATTATCCGGGATGTGATGCTTTTTCATAAATGCCTGGATTTCCTTGTTAGCATCCCATTGTTTGCCGTTATTCTCGTCCCCACCAATATGAATGTATTCATCTGGAAAAAGCTTTGACATCTCTTCAAAAAATTTATCTAAAAATAAATACGTCTTTGCTTCTGATGGATCAAATGTTGGATCAAACTGACCGAACTTTCTTTCAATCGAATAAGGACCAAATGCACTTGCATATTGAGGATAACCAACAAACCAGCTTGTAGAATGACCCGGCAAATCGAATTCAGGAATTACACGTATCCCTCTATCATCTGCATACTTTATAATATCTTTAATTTGAGCCTGAGTATAAAATAAACCGTCAGATCCCATTTCTGTTAGCTTGGGAAACGCTTTGCTTTCCACTCTAAAACCCTGATCATCACTTAAATGCCAATGAAAGACGTTCATCTTTAATGCTGCCATTCCATCAAGGTTCCTTTTTATAACATCAACCGGCATAAAATGCCTCGATACATCTATCATCAGTCCTCGCCATGGAAATCTTGGATAGTCTACTATTTTTACCGTCGGGAAAAAATATCCCAAACTATCAGCATCGAGAAGTTGAAGAAAAGTTTCCATTCCGCGTATTGCACCTAGGTCCGTTACAGCTGTTAATCTTATTATTCTATCTGTTACATCAAGCTTATAAGATTCATCTTCATTAAGTTTAACAATACCCTGCCGTTCAACATTTATTATCATTGCTGGATTTTTTACACTTGAGTTAGGTTGAATATAATCCTGCGATAAAAATATCCCTGTTCTTCCAGATAGCCTCCGCAGAGTTCGGCTTACTGCAGCATAAATCCGTTCAGCTGGTTTTCCAGTCACTTCTATCCTAAAAGTCGAATCCAACCTGAATTTACTTCCGGTTAATTCCACTTTAACCGGAACAGGCATAAGGTTTAATACTTTATTATCATTTTTAGCATCAAGAAAGACAGTAAATAAAAGAACAGTTATAAGAACAAAGAAAAATTTATTTTGACTTTTCATTTTCGATTCTTTTGGTTTGTATTTCATAGCTACAATCATTTTTTCTAATTGTCATTTGCAGAATTAAATAATATTTTATCACAAACAGTTTCACATTATTTTATGTTATTATCAAAGAATAGACCTGCGGCTCCAAGAACTGCTATGTTCTCAATCTCCGAAACTTCAATTTTAATATTCATAACGGAATTTGAATAAGTAAATTCATTTATAGACCTGAACATTTCATCTTTAAAATATTTGAATGATTTGCTAATTGAGCCTCCAAGAATAATTATTTCCGGGTCAACTGTATACATTATTACTTTTATAACTTCTCCCAGATTTTTTCCAAACTCTGCAAAAATATTTATTGCTTCACTGTTTCCGTTTCCAGCTTGCATAAATAATTCTTCGCCTGTTAATTTATACTCATTGACAAAGAAATGTCCACTGCAAAAATATTCATACGTTTTGTTCTTATATTGAATATTTCCAAATTCTCCTGCACCACAATTTTTACCTGAATACAATTTATTATTAATAATCAAACCTGAACCTAGCCCAGTACCGATTATTAATCCGACTATATTCTTATAATCTTTTGCCTTTCCAAAATATTTCTCACCAACGGCAAAGCAATTCGCATCATTATTAACATATACTGGCATGTTAAATTTTTCAGTCAATAAATCTTTTAAGTGAACTTCTTTCCATGAAGGGATATTCTGAACATCATATACAATTCCTTTTTCAACATCTACAACACTTGGAACGCCTATTCCTATTCCAGAAATTTTTTCAGTTGAAAAGCTTGCTATTAAATTAAAGACATCATTCAATACTTCTTTTTCCGATCCGTTTTTGGTTACCGGAGCAGATGTTATCTTTAACAATGAATTATTTTCAACAAGCCCAGCACGAATATTTGTGCCTCCAAGATCGATTCCCAATATTTTCATTAATTTTTACCTAACAATAGAAAAAGTGCTAATCTTTATTTGAAATTCGTGCCGCTTTCCCAGTTCTTAATTTCTTTTTAATATCAATTGTCTTATTAGTAATAATCGGTTTGGCCCAAATTCCGATGCTAAATAAATATCCCAATGTTAAATAGATAAATAACATCCCTGTTCTTAAGCCAAACCAATCACCCAACCACCCGATGAAAAGTTGTATAACAGCACCTCCGATAATTGCCGTGCATAAAATACCAGCAAAAGAACCTTGATAATTATCCACAGAATTTAGAGCAAGAGAAAAGACAATTGACCACATTACGGATAGAGAGAAACCAATCATCGGAAAAGTTATAAGGGCTGTTTTACCTGAACCGAACAAGGAAATTGTTAAGAAAGTCGCTGCAAATATTACAGCAATGGATAAAATCTTTCTGCTGTCGAAAAGTTTTAACAAAATCAAACCGATTAGACATCCAATCGACATCATCCCCCAAAACCGGCCTACAATTGACGCTCCTACTGTTAAAGGATCATAACCATGATAGGTGTAAAGAAATTTAGAAATCCAATATGATACGCCTTGTTCTGTTCCAACGTAAGCAAAGATGCCTATAAAATATAAGTTCACTCTTTTTTGTTTAAACAACATTTTGTGAATTGCCCAAGAGCCTGCTCTCTCATCGTCTTTCCTTTCAACTTTCGGAAATTTTGAAAAAGAAATTATCACTACCATCAATAAAGTTATTAATGCAAATATCCAGTACAAAGATGTCCATGGCAATGTCGAGAGCACTAAATTTGAGAAAATTACTTTTACTATGTTTATGCTTGTATCTTGCTTAAGGCTTGTTATAAGAAAAGTTAAAAACAAAGGAGCTACAAAAGATGCACCACCAAAGATTAATTGTGCAGCTACCGAATTGAAAGCAAAATGTTCCTCGCCGCCTGAGACTCTCAGTAATGGGTTTATTGCAACCTGTAACATCGCCATACCTGTTCCCATTAAAAATAAAGATATCAAGAAAACAATATAATGCGGAAATATAGAAAACATAATTGCACCTATAAAAGCAATGATGAACGCCGCTTCCATTATTGTTTTTTCTTTATATCTCTCAACTAACATTCCTGCTGGTATTGACATTACTCCATAAGCTATAAAAAAAGCAAAAGGAAGAAGAGCTGAAAGAGTAAGACTTAACCGAAAGCTTTGTATAACATCCGGATTAAGGGCTCCTAATATGTTTGTTATAAATGAAATCACAAAAAAAGTTAAAAAGATCAAACCGACGATATAATAATTTCTTTTCATCTTATTTTAACCTTCTTTAAACTGATTTATATTCCAACCGGAAACTTTTAATACCGGCTTTTGTCCTTGTAAATCAGCTTTTGAAAAAAGCCCCTTGATTATTCGTTTTTCCCCAGGAAGTAAGGAAAAATAATTTTCATTCCACAAAATTGGCAAAACTACACTACCATTTTTCCCTTTAGTCACCATTAGTACAATTTGAAATGCTAATTCTTTTGTATTATTTATAACTTCAGCAGTAACTTCAGCGCTATCACCTTTAGTAATAAACTTTGACTTAACAGTAAGTTGAATCTTCTTCAAGTCGTTCAGTTCTTTTAAGTCTCTGTATTGTTTTGTTGGTGTTATATACCAGTTAGTTTTTGCAGTGTCAAGGACGTCATTTCTTGTTGATAAACAATAAAAATTAGTGCTTATTATTTTTCTACCATCTAATATCTCAAGATCAACATAATATGTCTTGGTTAAATTATTTAAATCAGGAAGTTGAAAAATATCTTCTGCTTTATTAGCTGGAAGATTGAAAGAGATTATTTTATTTAACTTTTGGGATAAATCGAAATTAAGGATGCGGATAATAGCTTTAAAATTTGTTTTTGGTATTAACGTATTGTTAACCACAATTATTTTATGGTTGGCGATGTTATATAAAATATGAATAGGTTCGCATGCTTTCTTAGCACCGAAAAAAGCACCACCTGGCATTAAATAATAGTCATATAACTGCCACCATAGTTTAGGCCAAGAAGCGTTCAACATCCAGTGGATTATTCCTGTTGCATTAAACTTATTTGCTTCTTCAGCCTCAAACATTGAGCGAACGTCTTCGTAATTCATAAATTGGGCTTTGGTACAATACTCTTCAAGATTTCCTGGTTCACCTAAGCAATTTATCATCGCACTATCATAATTGATTAAATTAGAAAAAGCATTTTTACCACAGTGATAATTCCATACACTGTCTATTGGCCATTGATGATCTTTGGGAATCATCTTTTCAATGGTTTCGATTGGGGGAACTTCAGCACCTGGACTAACTTCTGTATCAAATCCAAAAGCGCCGCCATAACTTTTATCTTTCCACCAATAGATAGGTGGCACATAATCATAAGGTCCGCGCATTTTAACTGCGGTACTTCCAGTTATTAAACTTGTATGCTCAGCAGCAGAAGCAAGAAATGGTCGAGTAGAATCGTATTCCTTAAGAATTGCCTGATATCTTTTTTCCAATTCTGGGCGTGGAATTTTATCGCTGCCATATAACCATAGAAAAATGCTCGGATGATTCCGCAGCCATTTAATTTGATCTTTCCAAGATTTTGAAATTAAATCCATTTCTTCAGGTGTTTTTATTCCACCATATTCATCAACTGATTTACCAAGATACTCTTCCCATTCCCATTGACAGCTCCATCCAGCCATTATAAGAATTCCATTCTCGTCACACAAATTAAAAAGATCGTCTCCATCACCCCAAATTCCTTCAAGCCGTATAGTGTTTAAACCCATTTGTTTTACATAAGCAATTTGAGCTTTTATATTTTTGTAATCATTATCCAAAAATAAATTATCTACCCAGCCACCGCCAAGAACTAATATCTTTTTACCATTTAATTTGTAACCTCGAAAACCTTCTTTATTTATATAATCAGAGACCTCTCGAATTCCAAATTTTGTTTCCGTTATGTCAGAAGTTTTTCCTCCAACGGTGAATTTCATTTTAAGATTGTACAGATTTGGTTTACCGAAATTATACGTCCACCATATACGCGGATTAGTTATCTTAAGTTGATGAAATTCTTCAGGGGAAAATGTTATTGTTTTCTTTTCGTACGAACTAAGATTTACTTCCTTTGAGATTTTTATTTTTCCAATTTGACATGATAACATGCCTTCGACATTTTTACTTATGTTGTTTTGAACTTCGGCGGAAACTGTAAGCTCCGCTTCCTTTAATGTTTCCAAATTAATTTTACTTTTAACAAAAGGATAGCTGATAGAAACATCACCGCAAAGCTCAAGCTTTACGGGACGCCATATTCCCATGTTTCTATCCGGCGGTTCGGGGTTCCAATCTACAAATCCTATTGTTGGATCACCCTTTATGGGCGGATATACTTCAACGGCTAAAACATTCTTACCGCCTCTAATTGCGAATGGGGATATATTAAATTCGAACATACGGTAAACACCTGCAATACTATCCGCATCCGCAATCTTTTTACCGTTTAGCCAGATGTCTGCACGGTAATTTATTCCTTCGAATTTTAATTTGACTATATTATCTTCTGCCGCCTTCGGTATAGTGAATTCAGTTCTGTACCACCAGGGTTTTTCAAATTGCTTGACCGGAACGTCCTTTAGGTTCTCTCCAACAAAAACATTTTGATATACTTTATCTGCAACCAGCGTTCCCATAACCGTTGAAGGAACTTTTGTGGCGTACCAGCTATTCGCATCATAATTAATGGAAGAAATCTCCGCACCACCGGCTTGCAACTTTTCAGAAGAGCAAATAGACCAATTATATTTTAATTGTGTTTCGCAATTAGGAATTTTATTTTTAGAATAAATAATCGTCGTTCCTATTATCATAATTACTATAATAAATTTGCTATAATTAATTTTTATTTGATGATTATTCTTCATTATACTATTCTTTAACTTTTCAAGTAATGCGAATGAAGGAAAATAACTGTGCTGCCTTCATTTTAATAAATGTTAACTGTTACTTCTTTAGATGATTTTTTATTTCCGCTAATGTCTGTTGCAATTACCTTAATTTTATGGCTTCCTTTCTGAGTATTAAACCAAACCCAATCAAAAGGAGCTTTTGTGTCATAACCAATCGATTTGTCATCAACAAAAAATTCAACTTTAGTAATATCGTAATTGCTATTTGTGGTAGAGGTATTGATAATCAAATTGGAACTTGCTTTTACAGTTTGTCCCTTAATCGGACTTGTTATCTTAATTGACCAAATTCTTTTATCATCAAAATTATTCCGTTTTATTATCGGCATATTACGAGTATAAATTGTATTAACAAGTGTGCCGGCAGAATCATCTCCGCTTATTTCCCAAAACATAAGACCGCGAAGATTATATGAATCTACATACCGGGATTTAAGTGCTATTGATTTGGGATCATCATATGTCCAAAAAATTTTTTTTTGCGGATTGTACAGCCACGGTGCCATTGCAAGGCTGTCCCAATAATAATTATATCCTTTCGATTCAAGAGTGCAAAGGTTTGAATAGTTTCCAAATGCTTCTGTAAATACCCCTGTAGAATCTGAACCCGGCTGATATAATCCCCCATTAACCGAATCTACATTAAACCAGCATTTTCCATAAAATGCAGCACCTGGAATAATCTTTTGATTGCTAACTTCAAGGGAATCTAAAAAATATTTAACTGATTTATCAAAAGAACATTTTATTCCATTATCAGTTGTATCCTCTGGTGAAGAAAGAAGATTAGTGTGATGCGCGGTTACCTTATCCCAGCTTCCGTGGAAGTCATACGTCATTAAATTAAACCAGTTTAAATACTGCTGATCTTTTTTTATATCATAATTATTTACATTCGGCTTGTCGGCTGAAACAGCCATTGTTAAAATTAGCTTAGGATTAATTTTATTCAATTCTTTTCTGAATAAAGATAAAAGTCTTGTTAAATGTTCTTTATCGGAAACGTTGTTATGAGTACCTTCGGGGCCGCCTTTAATTGGAAATTCCCAATCAATATCAATTCCGTCAAATATTCCTTGTGCAGTTCCTTGACCTCCTGCTGAACTATCTACAGGAAGATTACCAAGTATAAATTTATTAATACAGTCGTCTACAAAATATTTTCTTGAGCATGAGTTTAAAACTGCATCAGAGAAATACGTTCCCCCTCCCCATCCACCAATAGATATTAATATTTTTAAATCCGGATATTCTTTTTTTAATTTTTTGAGTTGATTGAGCTGTCCTCTTAACCGTTGAGTTGAATCATCTGCTACTCCGTCAATGCTCATTGCAGAAGAATACGTTTGCTCATAATCAGTATAAGGATCAATAAACTTTACAATAATATTTCCGGTTGAATCGGGAGCCGGTACAGCAAAGGCATAAATCAAAACTGTTATTTTATCTGCCGACCCTGAAGTTTTAAGGTCTTTAACATAATAGGTTTTATGAGTTGCTCCCCATTCCGGATAATAAGCTACTATTTCTTTCTTTTGTGCTATAATTATTATTGGTGATAAAATGACTAAAAGTAAAAATAACTTTATAATTCTTGGGAACATTTATATCCTTTCTTATAGAAATAGAAAACTGATACGACTTATTTGCATTGGTAAGTGAGTATCTGTATAATCAGTGTAACCAGTGTTCTATTATTTATCTTCTAAGGTTCATTTTCAATTATATATTTCCTATTTTCCTAAAACTACTTCAACTTCATTTATGCTATTTAAAGGTTGAATGGGAATTAAACCTTTAACTTCTTTCCCGTTCAGATAAATTTCCTTTACCCCTTTTTCTGCACCGTAAGGATTCTTAACTTTTATATTGTAAATTGCGCCTCTCCATTTTCTAATGACTTCAAAGCCTGGCCAATCAGAAGGAATACACGGATCAATTACTAATCCTTTATATGTTGGGCGAATACCGAGTATATATTTTGTAACAGCAGTATAAAACCAAGCCGCTGTTCCAGTAAGCCAGGGATGCCGTGCTCTACCATGTGCCGTATGATCTTTACCCATTATAAACTGACAATAAGAATATGGCTCAGCTTGTCTAATCTCAATAATATCATTTTGATTGTATGGAAGAATTGAATCGTAATATTTCATTGCACGATTACCATGCCCTAATTTGCACTCTGCAATAACAGCCCAAGGGTTGGGATGACTAAATATTGAACCGTTCTCTTTCACACCTTTATAAACACGAGTAATATAACCAATATCATCGTCGGGCTTAGAATAAGCCGGCAGAACAAGATGAAGACCATACTTAGAATACAAATATTTATCCACAGCTTCCATACACTTTTCAGCTCTATCTGGAGAAGCAACTCCCGAAAAAACTGCCCATGTTTGTGCGTTCAAAAAAACTTTTCCCTCTTCACTTTCATTGGTACCAATTTTAATTCCCTTTTTAGTAAAACCTCTTAAATACCACTGACCGTCCCAAAGTTCTTTTTCACAGGCCTGTTTTACTTTATTTGCCATATTGGAATATTTTTCTACATCATCATTCCTGCCCAATTGTTTAGCAGATTCTATAAATATATTAATCGCCCAATGATGCATAAAAGAAACCATCGCACTTTCACCACCACCAAGATTTAAGCAGTCATTCCAATCGGCACGTAAACCTTGACAAATGCCGTTTTTGCCGACATACTTAGCAGAAAAATCAAGGATCTTTGTAAGATGTTCGTAAACAGTTCCTTCACCCCCATCAGCATAAGGAATTACTTCATCAAAAAATTTAAGTTCGCCATTTTCTACTACCCATTCACAAATTGAAGCAACTAACCATAATGCATCATCAGAACAAACATCCTCCATACCGTGAACAATATCGGCGGGACTTGGAGTGGGAACAACTGTAGGTAATTTCACTCCTGGCAGCCTATCGTCTTCAGGTTCAAAAACAGCTGGATCGAATAAATGCAGCCCGTAGCCCTTGCTCGTATGCCCTCTTAATAATTGAACAATGCGGTATTTTGTCTTTTCAGGATTACTGTGAACAACCCCCATTACATCCTGAGATGTATCGCGAAATCCGAGCCCAACTCTTCCCCCTACTTCTATAAAAGAACCGAAACGAGACCATACCACACATGTTTCTGCCTGGTACAAAGTCCAAATATTTATCATCGAATCTAAACCTTTATGTGGGGTTTTACATTGAAAGATTGATGTTTTTCTGTCCCAATATTCCTTTAGTTCCTTGAATGAATTATCAACATTCTGAAGGTTAGAATATTTTTGCTTTATTGATTTGCCTTTTTCTTCACGTGAACCTACACCGAGCATAAATATCAAGCGTTTTTCTTCCTCGGGCTTCAGAACAATCATTTTATGAAGTGAACCACAATGATTTCCTCCAAGCTCTGTACTATTGCTGCATTTCCCACGCTCAACTGCAATTGGATTCGTCTCGCTTCGGTAATTTCCTATAAAAGTATCTCGAACGCAATCGTAGGTGTCTGCACTAAAGTTAGATGCAAAGAAGTGAAACGTCCAAGGTTCATAAAAAAAATCATATTCAATAATGTCGTCTTTATAATTAGAACCGCTTGCATATAAACTCATCTGCAAATTTTGATTATCTATTTCGACATGATGAAAAGAAAATTCCAAATAAGAAAAAATACTAATCCTTCTCAACTTTGAACTTTTATTTTTAATTTTTACATCCCAAAGTTCAACATCATCTTCTAAAGGAATAAAAACGAGCTGCTCGGCTTCAATTCCTTTATAATCACATTGGAATTTTGAATATGATAAACCGTGACGGCAAATATATTTTGCTTTTGTAAAATCTTTACCAACCGGTTGCCACGAAATTGACCAGTACTCTCCAGTTTCATCATCTCGTATATAAACATAATGCCCAGGTCTATCCAAAGGAATTCCATTTTGCCTAAATCTTGTAACACGGTGATGTTCGGTAGATTTATAAAAAGAATATCCACCAGCATTATGAGAAATTATAGTACAAAGATCCTTTACACCAAGGTAATTAGTCCATGAAACAGGTACATCTGGTCTATCAATTACATATTCTTTATTTTCATCATCAAAAAAACCATAGCGCATTAAATATCTCCCAACTATTTATTAATTAAAATATTCAAACAGTCACCTGTTCTTCTTCAACTTCTCTAAAGGGTACTAACCAAGTTATCAAGAAGGAAGGAATAGTAGCAATCATTACCCAAATAAAGAAATGTTCATACCCAAGAAAGTCGCTAATAAATCCACTAATCATTGAAGGAATCATAAAACCAAATTGCATTAGAGAAGTTGCAAAGGCATAATGAGCCATCTTATATTTGCCAGGGGCAATCTGCTGCATCATATACAAAGTTAAACCAATAAAGCCAAATCCATAACCAAAATACTCAAACACAACGGAGATGCTGATCAAAAAAAAGTTATTCGGTTGAAAAATTGCAAGGTAAGTATATACCGCAAACGGAATATTAAAAAATGCACAAAGAACAATTAAAGATTTTCTTAAACCTCTGTTTGCAGTAAAATAACCAGCCAATATAGAACCAAGCACAAAAGCCAAAGGTGGAAAAATACCGTAAAGCACTCCAATATCTTCTGTAGATAAACCAAGCCCGCCATTGCTTCGAGCTGCTCTCATAAACAGCGGAACAATCTTTACCGCCTGTCCTTCCGCAAATCTATATAAAACAAGAAAAGCAATTCCCCAAAAAATATATTTCTTCTGAAAAAATGTTTTAACTACATCCCAAAATTTAGAAGAGGCTTCTTTAAAATTACCAACATTTTGAGCTTTACCCCCTGTAGGCAAAAACTTAAGATGATATATACTCATTAAAATAAGAATAGCACCAAAACAGCTCATTACAATTGTCCACGCTGGTTTAACACCAATATTTTTTTCCAAAATTCCAGCTAATAAAACAAATGCACCTTGAGATAAAATTTTACCAACATTGTAAAATGCACCCTGCCACCCTACATACTCTGCTTGCTCAACAGAATTTAGTACATTAACATATACCCCATCCGCAGCAGTATCATGTATTGCAGAATTAAGAGCAATTATTCCAAAAAATATTATCGTCCATTCAAAATATGAAGGAAGTTGTAAGGTAAGAACTAACAGCCCGAAACTAATTCCACCCAAAAATTCCGTAGCAAGAACAAAATCCTTTTTTGTCCTAAACATTTCAAGTATTGGTCCCCACAGTGGTTTTAACGCCCAGGGAATTGTTACCAAACTTGTAAAAAAGGCTATCTTTGCATCCGATAAACCAAGACTTTTATACATCAATACTGATACAACATTAACTATAACAAAAGGTAATCCTTCGGCGGTATAAAGTGTAGGCACCCAAAATGCTGGACTTATTTTTTTCTCTGCCATTTACAAAATTCCCATCTGAAATAATAAAAATCTATTTCTTATACCATATTATGTTTAGTAACAATTAAAATTATTTATTTATTTTGAATATCAAACTTTTCTTCTATCTAATAAAAAAACAAGTTTAATTATCCTAAATCCTTTTGGAAACTAATTGTGTTTACGTTATATTGCCCAACATGTACTTGCCAATCTATTATGATCAAGTTTTATTGCTATGCAACCTTTTGCTTACTTAAAAAATCAAAGTTGAATTATACTTCACCATCTTGCGTATACATTAAATTTAGGTTTTTATACCTTACAACCTATTGCATATAAATTAAACCTAAGTTTCACTGCAATACATCAACTTGAATATTCACTAAAATTGATTTTTGTCACATTACAAATAAATGAACAACCACTAAAACAAATTTTTATACCATTTCATTTGATTGAGTACCTATTGAAATTAGTTTTTATCATAACTCATCTTGATACGTATTAACAAAAGGCAAAATAAAAATCGGGGCTATTTATAAAATAGCCCCTCTGCTTAAAAGATGGCAACAAACATCATTTTAGGAGGATCATCTTTTTAGTAATACTTTGTGCACCTTGAGTTAAGTTATAGAAATAAACCCCACTAGCAAGGTTATCCATATTCACTTGAACTTCATAGGTACCGGAGTTTTTCAGTTCATTATCAACAACGGTTCTAACAAGCTGTCCAACAATATTATAAATTTTTAAGCTAACATTACCACTTTTAGCTAAGCTAAATTTAATAGTAGTAGAAGGGTTAAATGGGTTAGGATAGTTATTGCTTAAATCAAATTTATTGGGGACATTAGCACTAACCAGTTTAATACCAGTTGAGATGCCAAACCAATAAGGATCTCCATAAGGTTTACCATCAGGCGCAGTTAATGAAGCTGAATATTTAAGATCGTTTGAAGTAAACTCCGGCAATGGCCAGGTCGGAGTCCAATTTCCACTTGAATAGTCCGGAGCAGAAATTTGGTATCCCCAAACATGAGTAGCTACATCACCATTAGTCCTTGACTCCAAGAACCAAGGCCACATTCCAATTCCATCAGCCGGAGGTACAGTTCCAGAAGCACCGATCATTTCTGCTATTCCAGAACCAAAGCCTGGGTCAACATTTAAGTTATTATTAGCTGATAAACCTGGCCAAGTAGTTTTATTAGCAAACATACTTTGAGTAAGTGGATTCATCCATTGAACTTGAATAATTGTGTCGGCAGCAGTAGTTGTATCAGCTACTTTTTGGATATTTGATACAAGATTCGCAGGGGTAAAATAGATATTATTGCTTACATCAATAGTTCTTTTAGCTTCAGCTTGCGTAATCCAAACAGAACTTGCTTGTGAAGTATCGGCTCCAATTATAGCCGCATTTATTTTACTTAAGGTATCAAGATCAATTATAGACCCAACACCTGGCGTCCAAATTCTATCCCAATAAGGATATTCTCCATTGCCCATCCCACCAGCATAAGCAGCATAGAAAATATTATAGTCACATTTCCAGTTTGTTGCGTTCATTGCAAAAAAAGGATTTTTGTATACGCCAACAACAGTATTATGTTCGAAATCAAAAAATTTCAACCCTCTTGTGGTAACTGGTGCAGCAACATAGCCATTTAGTCCAATGAATGTATTGTATTTCATAACAAGGGTATCTGTAGAGAATGCTCCAAGATCGTTTCTATTTCTTAAAACTTCGCCTGTGTAATCACTACCTGGATTAACAAAATTTCTAAATTTGCAATTTGTTATCCAAAAATTATCGTGATTTCCCGAATAATTTATACCGAACTGGCCCCATTGTTCCATAACGACATTGTTCATATGTAAACTAACGCTGTCACCAGTTATAGTTATACCAAATCCATCACCCCAGTTCACTGAGTTGTTAACCGAAATTCCTAATAAATATAGATTTTGAATGTTTACAACAGAACTATTTTTGGTAAAAGTGAATAAATGTCCTGGAATAGAGCCATCTGTTAAAACATTTGGTTGAATACAAGGAGGTCTGCCATTACTAGCAGTATCACCTATTAAAGTGACACTGTTAGCAATAATCACTGGTGCATCAAATACGTAAGGGGTATCAGTGCTAACAAATTCATATATTGAATGTGGGGTAGAACTTTTCTGGTCGTTATTAATTAATGTATCAATTGAAACATATTGATGATTTACAGAGGCATAAATTTTCAATGCTACATTAGTTTGCGCATTTAAACTTTGTAATAAAAACATCACCATTAAAAATGGAAGTCCTATGTAAAGAAACTTTTTCATTTTACCATTCCTTTTTTTGTTAATAAAAATTTATTCCTAATTTCCATTCTATTTAATCAAGGAAATTACATTAAAAAGAAACTGCTAATCTATCCACTCATAATACTCACCTCCTTAATTACCGCAAAAAGTCTGCCTATATTTGGTTATAAAAATCGTTAATTAGATCTTAGAATTCATATCTAAGCCCCAAATCTATAGTATAGCCATAATTTTGTTGAGAAGTAGGAACAGAATTAGAAGCAGCTATGGCACTGATATCTTTTGAACTGTTAATATTATTTAGATTAAGAAAGACTTCTATATTTTCAAAAGGTAAGCTTTGTTTTACTGCAATATCCCATCGAGTATTACCAAGCGTACTAGCTCTCAATTGGGGGTATAAAATTGCACCAGTAAAGATTTTTGATGAATAAATTGAGGATATACGAATTGAAAAACCTTTATAATCATAACCAAGTGCAAAATTAAAAATATTATCCGGTTGAAATAATAATGGGGCATAATAACTGGAATCTACAATTTTAGGCGGTCGTCCATTGATAATATACTGTTGAGGGTATTGTGCTTTTGAAAAGATATGTGTATAGTTTACATCCAAAACTAAACCCGACAAAACTCCAGGTAAATACCAAAAGTGTGTTTGCCATTCTAATTCCATTCCAGTATTATTAATTTTATAAGGATTATTTATATATTCACTTACTTGTATCCCTGTTAAAGGAGTTTTATTCGGAACCCAAGCTGGATAATACTTGACTAAATCCTGAGCGGTTTGAGGAGTAATATTGTATGGATAAATAAGATTTGTAATTTGTTTTAAGAAAGCTCCTGCAGTTAATAACCCAAGCGTATTATTAAAAATTGAAACAGAAGCATCATAATTGACAGACCTAATAGGAGATAATTGGAAACCGTTCCATTGAAGTGTGCCTGAAGTTTGTGAAACAGTTATAATTGGAGCTAATTCATTATAACTTGGATAAGAAACTGTGTTTGTATAACCCAAATGCAAGTTTAGCCAACTCATAGGCTTATATATAACAAGTACGTCTGGTAACCAATATGGATGGTATGCAGTATATGTTACAAATTGACTTGCATAGTTAGAATAGGGATTTGGTCCTTGTAATCCTTGTCTGGCAGTATATTCAGTTTTAAGCTGTTGAAATCTTACGCCGGGGATTATTGTCAACATAGGCCCAACATCTATCGTGGCCATTAAATAAGCTGCACTAACATCCTCTGTTCCATTGTAATCGTTCTTTTCTGAATTACCAATATCATAATTATAAGTAATATTATTGGGTATTTGATTAGCATTCATATAATTGACAGTAGCTTGTAAATACGAATAGTTAAGTGGATAAATCATGGAATAATCTCCATCAAGAAACTTTCCATATATATCATTTGATTGCACAAAAGGAGCCATTAGAATATTTTTCCCATCCGGTGTACTTATCCATGGGAATTCCGCTTTCAGTCCATTAACAATGGCTGAAGAACTTGAATATCCAAATGGTTCACCATCAATTATATTGAAATCGTAAGACCTTGTTTGGTGCAAATATTTTCCACCGAACTTAACAACAGCGGAAACAACATCTGAAAAATTTAAGTGTGTATCAAAGTCCAAAGCTGCAGCTAAATCTCTTTCCCTTGTAAAACTGTTTGAACTTGCTACTGTAAAAAGATTAGTATTTGATAACTGATTATTAGCGCTACTTACCACTTCACTTGGTGTCACCTGGTTCTGCTGATAAAATTGTTTTATTCCGGCATTTCCATTTTGAAAATTAAAAGTCCAATCATTGGGATCTTTAGTTTCAGAATATGAATGGGACAAGGTTGCCTTCATATGAAAAACAGGCAACTCCTGATCAAATATTAACATGTTTGTGATTGAATTTAGAGTTGCATCAAAATAATTAAAAATAAAGTTTTCAGTATTGTTTGCAACGCTATAAGATTGTTGTCGATCTAAGGTTTCCGTTACTCCAGTACTAAAAAAATTGAAAAGTGATATTTTCCCTTTGGGCAGAGTATAATCTAAGTTTATAACTCCATTTTTGCGCTGCCTATCTCTATAAACATCATCTAACGTTACTGTGTTAGTAGTATACGCTGTAAGGCTGTTTCCTATATTTCCATAAGTTGCCCCCAATTCATTATCCGAAAGATTTTTCCTCTCAAATGCAGCCTGTGCAAAAATACCAAGTTTGTCATTTAGAATTCTATCTGAAAAACCTAATACGTACTTGTAATTATTGTATTTATTTAACACATCAGATAGACCATTATATGACCCTTGGAGCAAAAGACTAATTTTGGGTACACCAGGGTTATCAACCTTTGCTTCAAGCATATCAAAGTTAACTACTCCACCAAGAGTATTTGCATCCATATCTGGCGTAACAGTTTTAGACAGTTTGATTCCCTGAAGCATGTCAGAAGAAATCATACTTAAATCTACACTTCTATCATTTGGGTCTGAAGACGCAAATTGCACTCCGTTAATTTCAACTTCATTGTACTGCGGAGCAAGTCCTCTTATAGCAACTTCATAACCTTCACCCCCACTTCGGATTAATGAAACTCCTGGCAAACGCCCGACTGATTCTGCTGCATTGGCATCTGGCAACTCCTGAATTTTAGCCGCAGATACAACATTAATAATGTTATTAGAAGATAACTGCTGGTTTATGGCTGCAGTTTGCCCTGATGCCTGAGCTGTTACAACAACTGTTTGCCCTTCAATTCCGACAGGCTTTAGCTTAAAATCATGCCTTTCGACTTTTTCTGCCTTTACAGTAATCTCTACCTTTTGGTCTACATATCCTATATAAGTTACGTGTAGTGTGTAGGTACCGGGGCTTACATTCATGATTACATATCTCCCAGACATATCTGTGGCAGCTCCCATACTGGTTCCAACTAAAATAAGGTTAGCCCCAAACAGTGGTTCTCCGGTTTCAGCATCTTTTACTACACCTTCGATATTTGTACCAGCTGCTTCAGCAAAACCACCTAAAAATGTTACAAGAATTGCAAGAATACTTAAAGTAGTAATTATTCGTTGCATGTTTTTTCTCCTTCGATATAAATTATTTAAATAAATCTTTTCATCTTTATATTTTCATGAAAAATCTTTTTATAAATGTTCTTCACTAAACATTTATAATGTTATTCTCTATCGTTTCGATTACAAATCCACACGCACCTAAAACAGCCGCTCTTCCATTTTGCAATACAGATTTTAAGATTTTTACTTTTCCTTTATTTGTGCTCATTAAATTCTTTTCAAAATAAAAATTAGTAGGAGTTAAAATTAGATCATCTGCATCGGCAAGCCCTCCAAATAAAATTATAGCTTCTGGATTAAAGACTGTAACAATGTTCGCGAGTGCTTCGCCTAAAATTTTACCAGTATAATAAAACACTTCTAATGCTACCTTATCATGCTCTAATGCCAATTCATATACTTTCTTGCTTGTCAGTTCATTATATGAAATATTTCTTAATTTACTTTCTATATTTGAAACGCTTAGAAAGTGAAAAACACTTCTCTTTATACCTCCGGCAGAAACATAAGTCTCCAAACATCCTTTACGTCCGCAAGAACATTGTCTTCCTTCCGGTTCAATTATTATATGCCCTAATTCTCCAGCTAAGCCATTTTCTCCTCGCAATAAATGTCCTTCTACAAAAATTCCACTGCCGAGTCCTGTTCCTAAAGTAAGAACAATAAAATTTTTCATCCCTTGCGCTACACCTTTGTAATATTCACCCAATGCGGCTGCATCAGCATCATTCAATAATACAACCGGCACATCAAAATGAGATTTAGTCAAATCAATTATATTAACATAACCCCACTTTAGATTAACTGAAGACTCAATTGTACCGCTTCGATAATTTACTCCTGGGGCTGCTAAACCAATTCCGCTCAAAGTGTACTTATTTTCAAATTTTTTTAATTCCTTATTAATGATAATAGCTAACCGATTGAAAAAATCGGCAGCTCCTTTTTCTGGTTCAGTACTAAATGAACTTTCAAAAAGGATATTGTTATCGTTATCAACAAATCCTATTGCAGTATTTGTACCTCCTATATCAACTCCAATAATTAAATCTAATTTATCCTCTGTAATTTCAGGCATTATTGTCTTTCTCACTAATATGAATGAAATTTATAATTTATTATGTTGGTCGAAACAACAAACTAATATTTCAAAATAAAAATCTTTCCTTATAAAGTTATTTTATAACCATCAAAAATATCTTCAATTGCTAAAGTAGCTGCACCTATTAACCGTGGCAATGTCTTAAGTGAGGTGGGAAGAATTTTTATGTTCTTTTCTCTCCCAAAATAAGCCCTCTGTTTAACAATTTTTATAATTTCGGGATAAATAATATCCCACACCTGAGTAATTTTACCTCCAATAATTATGGCATGCGGATCAATTGCTTTTATAATGTTTGCAATACCAAGCCCCAAATAATACCCCGTTTGCTTAAGAATCTCAATTGCAATTTCATCGTTATTTTTAGCAAGATCAATAATATCTTGTGCAATAAAGTCCACTGCATGTTCAATCTTTTCAGATTTTTTTGCCAAATATCTATTTACAATTGCTCTATCAGAAGCATAAGCTTCCCAGCAGCCTTTGTTACCGCATTTACATAATTCCCCACCTTCAAAGATCACCATATGACCAAATTCACCGGCTGCTTTAAATTCTCCTTCTATTAATTTATTATCAACAACAACCCCTGAACCGATACCTTGACCAATAGATAAAAACACGAAGTTAGTCAAATCAATTGCATGATCACCAAACCATAACTCCGCTAACGCTGAAGATTTAGCATCATTGCCAATTGAAATGTTTTTTACATTAGGTAAACTCTTTTTTAATACTTCTCCAATATTAAAATTTTCCCATCCTAAGTTTGGAGCATAATTTACTGTCAATCTATCAGAATCTACAATTCCGGCAATGCTGACCCCAATTCCTTCAAGATTTTTTATTCCATGTTTAGCACTAATTTTCTTAATTTCGTCTACGCATTTTTGAATAAATTTTTCAGGTTTATTTGATTCAGTTTCGATTACTGTTATTTCCTTTATACTACCGTCAATGTCGGCTACTGCAATTCGAGTAACCGATGAATCTATGTTGATAGCACCAACAAAAAATTTTCCAAGCTTCAAGTAGAGGTTGATGGGATTTCTTCCTATGTTTTGATCTTCATTTACCTGTTCATAAATTAGGTCTTCATTCAAAAGCTCTGTAATGATACTCGAAACAGTACTTTTGTTCAGTCCGGTAATTCTTGCAATACTTATTCTCGATATGGGTTGTTTTTCCCTTATGATATTTAAAATCATTCCACGGTTAATTCCCCTTAGTATTTTAGCATTGCCCGTAATTAAATTAGTATCTTTTTTTCCCATCGAAGTAAATATTATTTAAGATAAATATTATGTTGGTTGTCCAAACCAACTAATCAAACATAAGTTTTTTTCTATAATGTGTCAAGGATTTTTTAAAATTTATTTTAAAATAATTAAGAAATTTTACTGACAATATCTTTACAAGCCAAGTTAATGCCTTTTTTATAATGCTTTATGGAATCTGTTTTATTCTTAAAATATTTCGAGATTTCTATAGGGAAAACGTTTAATGGAAGTTTTCTTTTAACTTTACCATCAATAATTCCGCACACAAGAAATATTTTAGTAGAGCTGTTGGCAAATTTTTTAATAATGGTGCCGGTAGCTTTGTTCATAAAACTCTGTTCATCAAAAGCTCCTTCCGCTGTAATGACCGTTGAAAGTCGTCTTTCTTTTTTTATTTTAAGGTCGTGTAAAATGAACTTATCGGAATGAATTATTTTTGCTTTTAAAAAAATTTGAAATGCGGCAGCTAACCCCCCGCCAGCACCGGATATAAATTTTTGTCCGCTAATTATTTTTTCTTTTTTCAACAAACCTACAATATTTGCAAATCCTCTTTCAGCAATTTTTATTTCTTTACTGGTTAAACCCTTTTGCTTTCCGAATATTCTTGAAGCGCCGTTTTTACCCAACAATGGATTAGTTACATCAGTAACAAGTTCAACGCTAAAAGGAAACTTTATTTTTTGCCATTTAATGGTTTTCACTTTATAAAAATTTTTTGGAAGATTGTCAATCATTTTATTATTCTTATCAAATAGCTTCAATCCAAAAATAGAAGCCAACCCAATGCCCATATCATTTGTACCAGTGCCGCCAATTCCAACTTTAATTTTTTCAACTTCAATTTTCGCTTGGTCAATATCTGCAATAATTTTTTTCAATAATACACCCATTCCCTCAGAACTCAAGTACAGAGGATGTCTTTTATTAGATGGAATTAAATTTAGTCCTAATACTTTTGCTGATTCTATATAAATAGTTTTATCTTTCTTACTATAACCCACGTTGCAATTAATTAGATTATTTTTATCTGGAGTTGGAATTTTATAACATATTCTTTCAAGTGAAAAAATTCTATTGCAGACATTTAAAAATCCGTCTCCCCCATCCGAAATTGGTTTTGAAATTAGATCATTAAATCCAAACTTAGATAAATTAGAAGAAAATATTTCAGCTAAGGTTACTGAATCAACACATTCTTTTAAACTATTTGGCGCTATTAGAATCTTCATGGTTTTATTCTATAAAAGTTTAACTGCAAAATATAATCAAATCGGATTTCTCAAATGCGATTTTTTCCTTCTATATTTTTTCTTCAAATTATTCCAACCAATCTTATTAGCAAATTACACTAAGTTCTTTTCAAAACAATTTTATACCTTTATTACTATTTATAATCAAAATTAAAACAGATGTCACTTTAGAATGAATCACAAAAACTGGACAAAAATTTAAGGTGTAAAAATCTAAAATTAATAAAAGTCTATAGGCAGAGTTTTAGATAATATTTTCATTTATGAGTCCGCTCTAAAAAGCTAATTTTAAGTTATGAAACTTTTTTAGTTTTGTTGTTAAAAAAAACAGTTAATTTATTTTTTGGTGGATGACTATTTGTCTCCCAAAAATTGTGTGATATTTTATTATTTGAGTTTCACATTTATCCTTTCGTT
>Ga0078972_1002278_pt2 | contig 48842 bp, 58 predicted proteins | sample YelNatPaOPGAMG01_FD_67568 | JGI IMG/M metagenome (GOLD analysis project Ga0078972, IMG submission 67568) | Hot spring thermophilic microbial communities from Obsidian Pool, Yellowstone National Park, USA - OP-RAMG-01 (SPADES assembly) (version 2) | ecosystem: Environmental > Aquatic > Thermal... | reverse complement strand
GGGAATAGACTGAATCTACACTGAGCCCTATAAGCTGCGCATTCCTCTTTTCAAATTCCTGATACCTTTTTGCAAATTCTATGAATTCAGTAGTGCAGACTGGTGTGAAATCAGCAGGGTGAGAAAAAAGCACAACCCATTTCCCCTTATAGTCCTTCAAAGAAATAGGCCCCTTGGAAGAATTCGCCTGAAAATCCGGCGCCCTATCTCCGATTTTTGGAATTGACAAGACTGCCTGTTCTACGTTCATATTTTTTCATCTAACCCAGAATTAAAGATTTTTTGTCGAATTAAGAGCAAATTCTCAAAGGAAAAAACTGCTGCTACTGTCACAAATATTTTGGCATCATGATAGTAGCTAATTTGCAATATCTTTCTTGTTGCGATGAGTGTTGATGCTTAGGTAAAGCATCAATTAAAAGCAGTGACTTCCCGTGAATGGGCTCGACCGGATTCGAACCGGTGGTCTCCTCCGTGTCAGGGAGACGTCATAGCCGCTAGACCACGAGCCCTAACCGTCAGTATGGAGTAACTAATAATTCTTTCTTTCACAGTCCTTTCGCAGTGGCAAAGAGCATGCCAAAATACTCCTGAAGGTAATAGTAGTGGAAGAGGGGTTTCAGATTCCCCTTCATCATAAAACCATAAAACATCAGAAGTATCCAATAGCTATCAGGCTTAGCACCATTGATGAACTCCTCATCTAGTCCAATCAGTTCATCGAAATCATCCTTCTCAATCGCCTTCCTGACTGTGGCATCATATTGTTCAGCCCTCGGATCGAATCCATAGGGGCCGTTCTTGAGGTGAGTGTGCGCTTGATCTGCGCTGAAGACGACAGAAACTTTTCGTCCGTGACCTGAAACTGCTTCGAACATCTTCATTCCAAGCCTTATAAGAAGATCCTTCCTGAATGTCCTCCACTGCCCTAGGAGTGAAACATTCTTCTGAGCAAAGAATGTCAGGGGTATCAAGGAGCCGAAGTCAACGGGAAAACTGGAAAGCTTCCCTTCATTTGTAACGAAATTCGTTTCGACGAAATACCTGGATGATCTGATAAGAATTTTATTCAGTTCCCTGTCTGTCTCATATCTCCCCCGTACCATCTTCTTCCCAATCCTGTACTGGCCTGAGAGATGCTGTGTATTGATAACTGGAAGGCCAAGAGGCATCCTCAACGAATGGGGGCTTACAATCAAAATTGTCTCAGAAGGATCCCCTGCAGTTCCTTTTTTTATCTCTCTATTCATCTTCCTGCTCCCCGGGTTGGGGAGGGAAAGTATCTCATCACCGTGGGGAATCAGGTACGTTCTGGCCAGTGTCATCTAGTTCACGTACTCGGTTATCCTTCTCTGTTGTTTAATTGTTTGGTATGTCCTGCTCTTCCCCCGCAAATCGATCTTCCTCCTGGTCCCAATGATGTTGAAAAAATGGTCGATGCTTTCTATAAACATTTCATCCTTCAGGGCCATCTTCACGTTCTCCCTGACCTGCCAGACGCCTAGGGGAATGGTGTAATCACCGTCAATGAACCTGACGACGAGGATGCTGCCCCTCCTCTCCTTCCTCATCAGGTGTTCCATTATAGGCAACTTTGCAGCAAAGAATGCACCCCCAATCTTAGGAGACGTCACCATCCTTCCTATCCTTTCATAATCACCCTCAGCACTTGCCTCCCTTGGACCCGTCCAGATAGAACCGTTATTCCAGAGCTCTATCATTTCGAAAGAATAATCACCGGGAGTTATGAGGATATAGTATTCATTCCCTATTCTTCTATGATGGTAATAAAGATTCCCCTCAACTTCGGCGAAATTCCTTATCTCAGGGATGAGCCTGTCAGTTATAATTTTGTCCACAGCTGTTATAGACCATCTAGTTGGAACTATCTTCCTCCCCCTTGTTCTGCCGAGCATGCCCGCAGAAAACACCTTTTCAATGGAATAAATTGGGACATCACTGTGGAGAAGCATGACTGCGTCCGCAGCCTTCAAATCTGTGTCATAGTAAATTTTCTCAACTGCAGGGGAGGAAGGTGAACTTTCGTGGTAGAATTTCTTCACATACCCTCCAGGACCGAAAGGCTGTGTTTCAGGTGAAAAATCTATTTTCCTTTCGGCAGAGGAATATTCAATCTCTCCGAAGACCGGCCTGGATGACATTATAAGGTCGTGAATCTCCAGGAGGTAACCGTTCGGGTCAGATGGTGCTGTGACTGGAAGAATCTTATACCCCCTGTAAAGGGAGAAACGCAACTTTGCAATTTCTTCCACTGAAAAATCATTCCACAGATCTGGTCTCTCATAAATCTCCGTATCTCCCCTCTTCATAGGGAGAGCGGGGCCAATCCTTACCTTCGGGTATCCGAAATGCCCCACAAAAACAGAAGGGGGGCTGTCACCGGATGCGTCGCTCACGTTCAGCGGAATCTCTCTGCTCAGATAGGCCTTAGCAATTATGGGGCAACTTGATTTCCCGCAGAGAAGCTTCGCACCCTTGCATCTTATGCAAAGGCCGACTGGAATATTTTTTAACTCTTCATCTAGATTTATCATTCTGACAGTAGCAGGTTTGGTATCCCCTCTTCCACCGGGTATTTGTTGTGGCATTTTCTGCACTCGAGAATTCCTTCAAGGATCTCATCTCCATCCATTTTGCTTATAGTGATGTCAAGATCCCCCTTGCATGCCGGACAGCAGATTATGTCCAGAAGGTCCTTCTTCATGAGCAATGAACAATTCTACCGATTAATAGCTTGTGCTTTTTGCTGGTGGTTTAAGACAGGTCATTTCCATCCGTAAACTATTGCTGCCGACGGTGATCTGAATCTCTTGATATTTACGTCCCTGAACCCCGCCCCCTTCATCTCTTCAGCTATGACCTCAGGTACCTTGAAATTCTTTACGCTCGTTGCGAGGTAATCGTATGCACCTGAGGATGAAATCAATTTTGCCACCCTTGGGATAAGCCTGTAGAAATAAAAGGAGAAGAATTTCCCCATCAGTTTTCTTTTCTCGGGGAATGCATCCAGGTTTGCCATCAACCCCCCCGTTTTCAGCGTCCTCATCCCCTCGTCGAAATAATCCTCAGTCGATGGAAGATTCCTGAGAACAAAGGATGAGATTATTGCATCAAGCGTTCCACTCCTGATTGGCATCTTGGTCGCAGAACCTAGTATCAGCTTTCCCCTGTTCCCGTTGAGGAGCATCATCTCCCTCGTTACATCTATCCCTATGAAATCACCCTTGAAACTGTTCAGGCTCTCCAGTTTTCCAGTTCCAGTTCCGACGTCCAGAACTCTCCCTCCCGCAGGGATCATCTCAAGCAGTCTCAGGCGCCAGAAGATATCCATCCCCATGGACATATAGGTATTCATCCTGTCGTAAATCCCTGGGATGTTCCTGAAAACCTCCCTCACCCTCTCCACTTCTGGCATCCATTCATGAAAGTATTTATTCTAATATACCTTGTTGAGCTGTGAGCGGGCCGGTCATCAGTCTAGGAGGTTCAATATTTTCAAAGGCGGACGAAAAATATCTGGTGAAGTTCATTCAAAAGATCAAGGGATTTAGATCGTATGCTATAGTAGTTGGCGGCGGACAGATGGCAAGGAGCCAGATTTCCAGGCTGAGGAGTTTGGGTGCAAAGGAGTACCATCTAGATATGATGGGAATACAGGCCACAAGGCTCAACGCGATGATGGTCTCTCTCGCCCTTGGAAATCTGATGGAAATACCGAAATCCATAGACGAAGCCGTTCGCCAGATGAAGCTTTACAACAGGGTCGTGATGGGTGGGACAGAGCCCGGGCATACGACGGATGCGGTCTCTCTTTTGCTCGCTGAAGCACTCAACAGGGACACAGTCGTGAACATCACGAACGTTGATTTCATTTACGACAGGGATCCAAAAATCCCCGGTGCAAGAAAGATAGAAAAAATTTCCTATTCATCAGCAATTGATATGATTACCTCAGAAAAGAGGCGCGCAGGTGCGAACTTCCCCATGGACCTGCTATCGCTGAATATCGCGAGGAGAAGTGACATAAGGATAAAGATCGTCTCTTTCAGGAACATGGAAAATACGTTCAAGGCGATAATGGGGAAACGCTTCGTAGGTACCATAATATATTGACTTTTAACCCTGAATGAATCAACTTATCACTTAAATCACAAAATCTTAAACGGTTAAGATTGAAATCGAGTGAATGCAGTGATTACCATATTCTCATCATCAGGCTCATGAAGGAACAGTTTCACAGCAGAAGGAGTGAAAGTATAACTGCCAAGGTGAAAAGAAAGTGGATGCCCACGATTATGTTTGTCCGTCTCGATATCTTTAATGGAGTTCTGGGAAGAAATACCAAGTGGGCAAGGGATGCAATGAAAACAATGACAGAAGCGATCTCCATCGTTCTGAATGCAGAAATCATTATTGATGCTGTTACGATCATTATCGGGTAAACAGTCCTGAAATGCCTGACCCTCGTTCCGCCTTCCCTATCCTCAGGCAGGTGATGGAGATAGCGTATCGAAGATGCAAGAAGGCCAAGGCCGATTGAAATGAATATAGATTCTAGCGTGATCTGGGCATTCAGAGCTATGATCGTGCCTATAACTGGAAACGGGCCGAAAGAAAAGAAAGTGGCAATCTCCCCGATCCCCCTCGCCCCCAGCTTTATGGGGGGGATAACATAAAGCAAGGAGAGGAAAACTGCACCGAGTCCGAGGTAGAGCAGGAGGAAGCTCTTTGTAAGGAATACTACAAGCAAACCCACTGCCGTAGCAACTGCTATCAGAACAAAGAATGATGAACGCAAAATTGCAGGTCTGACATTAAGTCTCTCTATGAAGAATGAACCAAGGGGGAAAAGGGTATCATCGTTCCTGAGAGGCCTGGAATTCAAATGGTCAAAATAATCCATACCCAGATTCATGCCCGCCTGCATCGAAACAGTCACGACCAGGAGCAGCAGCACCAGGTATGACAGCCTGAACTGCGAGAAAGCCCAGCCAATTAAAACTGGACTAATGCTTGTAAAGTATATGGGTGCCTTCAGTCCCTTTACGAAATCCCAGACCTTCATGATTGAATGGTTATTCATTAGCCACGTAATTACATTTTCCTGAATTACTTATGAAATGTTTGGCCTGATATCATTTTCTTGATGAGTGGAGGTACCGGTACATCATGAATATCAACCTCCTTTCCCCCCTTGATGCGGAACCCCACATAATTTCCTTCTTTAGGACGGTATACTTGCTGGCGCAGGTGCGTATCAACGCCTCCCCCTTTGACATCAGTCCGTAGTCTCCCCCCCGTGACAACCTGACTGCGAGCCTGCTTGCCTCAAGTACATGGTGTGACTTCGAGTATTCCTCATCGTCAATGTACCCGAGATCAGCCTTCTCTTTCAGTAGCATGTCGATAGCATCATAAGTTGTTTCAACAATTGTCTGCCTGTCCATCCATTCAGTTTCATAGTTCAGGAAGTCCTCCCAGGTGCGTCCCTCATCCAATGCAGTGTAGTGGTCCATGAGTGTCCTGAACCTGAGTCTGTAGCCCATCGATGGTGTTTCGAAATCCTTTGATCCTGGGTCGAGGAAGGGGGAGAGGGGAGATGTGAAAATGAATATCCTCCTGTCTGAATTGTTGGATTCCATCAGGTGTTTAGCATATTTAACGTCATTGTAAACATCATTTCTAGCCTGTTTCGAGAGTCCGACCATGAAGTAGACATCCATCTTCTTCCCCCCCAGCTGGAGGAAATCAGAAATAAACTTCTCCAGTTGAACGTTACCGTACGGCCTACCATTTGCCAGCCTGATCTTGTCGTCTGAGGAATCAGGAGATATTTCCATTGAAACGTCAGAGGTAACCCTTGTCACCCTTTCAAGGTATTCTCTGGGGTGAGGGACGAAGACTTCCATGAGAAGGGGCACGTCCATCCCCTCCTTTCTCAGGTTGTTGAATATGTAATCCCTTTCTTTCTCAGATCTCATAAGAATGTCTCCTGCGATGAACACGGGTATCTTCAGTTCGTTGTTGATGTTCATTATGTCTTCGACTATCCTCTTTGCTGACCTGTATATCGGTGCTGTCCTATTGTAGAAATTCTTGAATGCGAAATATGAGCCTCCACAAATTCCGCAGCTGTATGAGCATCCGTGTGTTGTCAGAACCATCGCAACTGGTTCCTTCATCCAGTTGCAATACGGGAGGTGGCCTGTAACATCCATCGTCTTGACGGAGCTTTTTATTATCTGAGAATAGTCGAATGATTGGTATTCTATGTCTGGAGTGAAGTGGAATCCATTGTCCCTTACCTTCCCATTTGATCTGTATATTGCATTGGGTACTTCCTCCATATTCCTGCCGGCAAGTACCATCTCCATCGGCAGCTCCGTCGTATCTCCCCTTATCACCATATCCACGTCCTTCACATTATTCATGATCTCAGATGCGTAGTAGGTTGCCGAAAATCCGCCGAACATCACCTTTATGTCCGGCCTTTCAATCTTTATTATTTTTGCAAGACTGAGGGCGCCGTGAACATGGGGCAGCCAGTGGAGGTCGATGCCAATATAGTCGGTATCAAGCTTCAGGAGTTCCTCTTCGAAATCGTATTTCCTTGAACTAAGCATTTTCAGGGCGATATTGTCTATCCTTACCCTGTACCCCCTTGAATTGAGATATGAGAGTATTGCCAGAAATCCAATTGGATACATCTCAAAGACACCCGTACTGGGTACAAGCTCAGAAATTGGACCTGCAACGATATCTCTCTTCCTGAAGTCGTAGATTGAGGGAGGGTGCATGAGGACAAGGTCGAACTTCACTGGTCAGAGATAACATTCTCAAATTTAACGACTTTGTGAATATCAATTTCTATAACCCCTGCAATCGAAAAGAAATAAATCTTCCAATTTTATCAAGAGGAGGTGAAAAAATGAAAGTTCTTGTTCTTGGAGGCGGGATAGTGGGTGAAGGCATCGCATTCGCGCTTAAGGAGGGAAATGATGTTACTGTCGCAGATTACCACCCGGACCGACTCCAACGGCTCAAGAAGAATCTCGGGGTCAATACCCTGAGGGTGGACGCCATGAACGAACCCCTGGCTCCGATCATGAAGGATTTCGACATCGTTTCCGGCTCCCTTCCGGGAAGACTGGGAATGAAGGTAATCAAGGAGGCTTGCAATGCAGGGGTCAATCTGGTAGACAATAGTTTCATGGAGGAAGATTTCTATAACCTTGAAAAAGACGTCAGGGATGCAGGAATAACAGTTGTCCCAGATAGCGGTGTAGCTCCCGGGCTATCGAACCTAATAGTCGGGAGGATCGCCTCCCAGTATGAGTACCTTGAAAACGTGGACATCAAGGTCGGGGGACTTCCTGAGAAGAATATAGCTCCCCTTGGTTATAAGGTACTGTTCTCCCCCCTTGACACACTGGATGAGTATACAAGGAAGGTTCAGATTGTCAAGAACTGGGAGGTAACGGAAACTGATCCCGGAGACGGGCTTGAGTACTTCTTCGTGAAGAGCCTTGGCTCAATGGAGGCTTTCTATACCAACGGTCTTCGTTCACTTCTCAGGAATGTCAGGGCCAAGAATATGGAGGAAAAAACCGTAAGGTACAGGGGCCACCTGGACAAGATCAATTTCCTGAAGAACATAGGTCTTCTAGATGAGGCAAAGGTGGACGTAAACGGGAAGGAGGTTGTTCCGAAGGAATTACTTGCATCGCTCTTCCTCAGGAATCTTAGCTTCCCGGATATCTCTGACGTCCTGTACATGGAGATCAGGGTCACTCCTGCCAACAGCACGAAAGAAATCGTCTATACACTGTTCGACAGGCAGGACAGGGAAACGGGATTCTCCGCCATGACAAGGACAACAGGTTTCACCAATGCTGCAATAACAAGCCTTATGCTGAAGGGGAAGATCAAAGAGAAGGGGATAGTCCCGCCTGAGATTGTAGGCAGGGACCCTGATAATTTCAATAAGGTCATTGAGTTTCTGGGGAAGATGGGCGTCACAGTTTCAGGGCCAACCAACCCGTAATGAAAGCTATTTCACTGATCTCCGGCGGAAAGGACTCCTTTCTGAGCCTGCTGACAGCACTCTCAATAGGGATGGACGTTGAGAAGACAATAACAGTCAAGGCGGAACTGGATTCAATGATGTTCCATTACCCCAATGCGGAACTGGGACGCGCTGTATCCAGTATGATGGGCATAGACAACTCGCTGATAGGGGAATCCGAATTCAACGACATTATTTCCGTATACAGGGGTTATTTCCTCGTTGCTGGCGCAGTCGAGTCTGAGTTCCAGAAGACAAGGCTGGAAGAATTGTGCGTTAGGTTCGGGTTAATACCTTTTTTCCCGCTGTGGAGAAGGAACCAGGAATCAATAATACGGGAATTCATCTCCACAGGTTCAAGAGCGATATTTGTGTCCGTTGCGGCAGAAGGTCTCGGTGTAGAGTTTCTCGGAAGGGTGCTGGATGACGAATCTCTTTCAGACCTGATTGAAGCAAACAGGAGGAACGGTATTTCCATAATAGGTGAAGGGGGGGAATACGAAACACTTGTAACATGCTACCCACAGACTGGGAAATGCATTAAAATCCTGGATTCAGAGGTAGTTGACAGGGGGATACAGAAGAACCTGATAATAAGGAGATACGAGATCACCCAGTCCTGATGAAATGTGATACCCCTGATGGGTCGCTAATTGAAATGCTGAAACTGATCCTTCCCTCCATGGCATCACTTATTCTTTCCTCTATCTCCTTCGATCTTTCGGGGTCGTTGAAGAGCGGCATAAGATCCAGGAATCTGGTCAGAAGACCTTCTACATTCGTGATAAAGGATTCAGAAAGAGGTCCGGGGTACAGCTCAAGTCCTAGTTCAGGGATCAGAACCGTTGCACTGCTCCCCCTCACGATCTTGATGTCCATGTCCTCCTTCCCATTGATCACTATCTTGTCCTCCTTTGGGAAGTCACCCTCAAACGAAAAATCATTGATTCTGTAGCCGCAGTTGGCACAGCGCATGTAGTAGTGAATTACCCTCCCAAAATGAGGGATTTCAAGTTCATCCATCCCCCTTTCCATCTTTCCCCTGGAACAGGCGGGACAGGTCAGATCTGGTTCATCCATTCGAGCAATCTTCCCCTGTATATCAGCTTGACTTTTTCTGCGTCTTTTACGCTGGAACATCCGGTGAGAAACATTGCAGACTTCAGTTCTACCTTAAGATGCTCTATGAGGTTAAGAACTTCCTTGTCAGACTTCAGCGCTGCCTTCAGGAAGGTCGATGCAAGTCCTCCTAATGTTGCACCCATGGCCAACCCCCTGAAGACATCAAGCCCCGTTCTCACGCCTCCGGAAGCGATTACAGGAAGGTCGACTTTCGCATAGATCAGAGAAATTGGTGATGGTATTCCCCAGTTCCAGAATGTCTTCCCGACCATCTCCTTCATTTCATCAGATCTGTTCCTGCTCCTTATGGATTCGACTGCGGCGAAGGATGTCCCTGACCTGCCGCCAGTATCAATTGCTGCAACGCCGAGTTCCTTGAATCTCATTGAATCCTGCATTGAGAATCCTGCCCCTGTTTCCTTGGCGATTACCGGGTACTTCTTTGCAAGTTCCCCTATCCTCTTCGTTATCCCCTTCGAATTTCTGTCCCCCTCTGGCTGGGACAGCTCCTGCACAAAATTGAAATGGACTGCCAGTGCGTCCGCCTTGACAAGGTTGAATGCGTATTCCACCTCCTCATCCGTCAGAGCATTCTTAGACTGTTTCACGAGTTGAGGTGCGCCAACGTTGGCAATTCTGAAGGGGACGTCGTAGTCGGTTATGATGGAATACGAATCTCCCATCTGCCTGTTCTGAATCGCTGCCCTCTCTGAACCCACTCCCATGGCGATGCCAGCCTCAGCAGCACCTCTTGCAAGGTTCTCATTGATCTTTTTTGTATCGGGGTGGCCCCCGGTCATGGATGAAATAAGTATGGGTAGTTTGAGCCTCTTCCCCAGGAAGGTAGTGGAGGTATCTATCTCATCGAAATCTACTTCCGGCATAGATTTCTGGACAATCTCAACATCATCCCAGTAGTTGTAGTCGTGTGACACCCCCTGTGAAGCTATTATTTCGATGTGCTCCAGTTTTCTCTTTTCAACAGTCACGTGATCACCGTTCCGACGAATCTCCTTCCACGGGTCCAGTTCTCTAACGTTCTCTGGTTCAATCCGTTTACAATAAGCACCTTCTTGGTATAGAGCACCATTTTCTTAATTTTTTCCATCTTTCCCGCCATCGACCCCGTTGCATCCCCTTTCGGTCCATTTACCACGATCTCTTCCGCCTTGATCTTTCTTATCAGCTTTGCATCAGGAAATTTCTTCGGATCCAGGGTAAAAAGACCATCCACATCCGTTAAGAATATCACGGAATCAGGTCTGTACTTGATAGAAAGGTCGAGAGCTATATCGTCTCCGGATAAGATTCTGTAACGTCCGTCAGTGAAAATTATGTCTCCATAGAGCACCGGTACAAATCCGCTTTCAACGATCTTCTCAACAGACTTGAAATCAGGCTTACTTGAAGTGTAAACGACATGGGGAGGGACTGCTACAGCCTTGATCCCATGCCTATTCAGCTCGTCTACCAGGATTGAGTCCAGGGAAAGAACATCAGCCATGACCCTTGAAACTTCCTTTTCCTTTCCCTCAATCGGGCCTGGGGTATCGAGGCCATACTTTAGCGCAAGTAAGTGGCCAAACGACCCGGCACCGTGAATGAGTATCGTTGGTTCTTTGATTGAAGAAATGGCACTGCATAAATTCACTATTGCATCCCTGTTCAATTTTCTGTATTTTTCCTTGCGGGTGATGACGCTTCCCCCGAGCTTTATGATCTTCACCTTTTGCTATGTGGTCTAAATAGATAAAATCATGGAAGATTGTATATTTCTGAAATAATTGTACTGGTATGCCTATGGACGTTTCAATGTTCAGATATGTCGAATCTATTCCGGACGAAAACATCAATCTGGCATCAAGTGCGATGAGGGGCATGAATCCAGAAGGGTTGGGTGGAAACGACATTGAAGAACAGCTTGCCAAAATATACGGCGTTGAAAGGGAACAGGTCATAGTCACGCCATCCGGCACATTCGCATCATTTTTCACGCTTTATCATCTCAGGAAGAAGATATCGAAGATGGTAACGATAACTCCGGAATACCCGGCATTTTTTTATCAGGCAAGAGAGATCGGGATAAGCACCTCTCTTGACAACAGGATTTCGACAGAAGGGATTGACCTGTCACCGTGGGATGTGGAGGAAAAGACAGCATACTTCCTGAGCAATCCCAACAATCCGACAGGCCTTTCCTGGAGCGAAGAAAGCCTGAGGTCCATTGCGAGGGAAACAGAAGGGAATGAATCTTACCTTGTTATAGATGATACATTCTCATTTTTCAATGGAAATTTTCCTAAGCGTCTGGAAACGGGAAACAGCATCATCCTCGGTTCAGTCTCAAAGTTCTTCGGGGAAAGCGGAATAAAGATGGGGTGGATAGTTGCGGGAAAGCAGATCATAGAGGAGATGAAGGAGCGGATGGGAATAATCGTTCCAATAGTCTCAAGTACCGTTAAAAGAAGGGGGAGCTACCTTCTCGGAAACATAAAAATGTACGGCGACTACAACCGCAAGAAGCTTGAGGAGAATTCGAAGATACTCTTTGATAACCTGGATGAATATATCCTGGGGGACAAGGGGAGCGTGATCAACGCCATATCTGTCGGTTCTGGCTCGACGAAATTTGCGATGTCAATGATGAATGAAGGCGTGTCCACAGTTCCAGGGTATTATTTCGGCACAGACTCGATCCTGAGGGTGGGGATAGGAACGGAGGACGCAGAAAGAGTTGGGAAGGGCGTAGCGGTAATTTCCAAGAAAATTAGGGAATGGAATAGATAAAGATGGATGTTGTCGGCATACTCTACGGTGATCTTCGCCCAACAGTCGTGAACTGTTCTGTTTCAGGGAAATTGAAGCAGGGGGACTACGTAAGAATTAATCATCAGGACGTCGGTTGGGTTCTCGGGAAGGTAGATTCCATAGAAGCCAAGACGAATCTTTCGATAGAGAAATCGTACAGGATCATGGAGGGGAGTAACGTGGAAATTCAGCAGACGATATCCGCCCAGATAGTAATCATCGGTTACCTAGATTCGAAGGGTGTACTTCAGTACCCGCGAACGCCTTTCCTTGCAGGAACCCCAGTCTATTATGCGGAGGATGAGTTCATAGCTTCCACTCTCAACGTAGGTGCGGGAAAGAGGGGAAGGGCATATATCGGCCTCATCTACGGCCACAACATCCCGTTCTCAATAGATATCAACTCAATGGTGCAGAAGCACATATCCGTGGTTGCAAAAACAGGGGGAGGAAAGAGCTACCTTACGGGGGTAATAGTCGAGGAGCTGATAAAGAACGACGTGACTGTTGTCATCATAGACCCTCATGGGGAGTACGTATCGATGAAGAGGAAATCTTCCGATACGGAAGATATGAAGAGATTTTCAGTTCGTCCGTCATACTACGGAGACAGGATAGTGATTTATTCGCCAAGTGGGGGTGATGAGAGGTTGACATTCACTCTCTCCCAGATTAACGTGAAGGAGCTCGTCAGCATTATGAATTTCTCTGACCCGAGATCTTATGTCCTGCCGCTGAGGAAGGCGATAGATGCGGTCAGGCTCACTACCCGGGACTATGATTTCGACGACATAATAAAGGAGCTCAGGCAACAGGACGACTCTTCCATTTCGCAAACGCTTGAAAAGGAGCTGAATTACCTGAAGTCTCTCAACGTCCTTGGCAAGAAGGGGCTCAAGATAGACGAACTTGTCGTGAAGGGGAAGGTATCAATAATTGAGATGAAGGGTCTCCCCCCAGACATTCAGGAACTGATAGTGCAGAGACTTCTTTATGCGCTCTTCGAATCGAGGAAGAAGGAGAGGATTCCCCCGCTCCTGACGGTTGTGGAAGAGGCTCACAATTTTGCCCCACAGCAGGGTAAGGCTTTCTCTTCCAAGATAATGAGGACGGTAGCGTCGGAGGGGAGGAAATTTGGTTTCGGACTGTTAGTTGTGTCTCAGAGGCCAGCGAAGATCGACAAGAACGTTCTGTCACAATGCGGAACACAACTCATTCTCAAGGTGACAAACCCGAATGACCTGAGAGCGATAGGCAATTCTGTCGAGGGGCTGACACAGTCTTCCCTGGACGAAATCCAGCGGCTTCCTGTGGGAATAGCACTTGTTGCCTCCCCAGAACTGCCATTACCCCTCTTCGTTGAGGTACGTCCGAGAGAGACAGACGATGGTGGAAAGAATGTGAGGGTGGTAAGGTGACAATTGAAGATAGATGCAAGAAATACATCCAGAAGGCGAAGGAAGCACTGTCGCTAGTTGAGATAGCCTCTCCTAAGGAGAGCTTTCTCAGCACTGCGGCCAAAGACTTCAAGGAGATGTGTGAAAACTACGTTAAAGACGCATCATTCTTCTACGAAAAGGGCGATTTTGAAAACTCGCTTGCCGCCAGCTCATATGCATATGCATGGCTTGACGCAGGCGTCAGACTCGGCATTCTCAAGGCCTCAAACGATTATGTAAGATTTACCCAGTATTCCTAGCGGAACGTACTGTAATCGTAAACAAGGTCTATGAGTCTCTTGCTCGTGGGTTCGTCAATGATTCCCTCTTTTTTCTTGACAAGGATATAATCCCTCGCGTCAAGGACTCCGTTCTTTGCCGCCTTGGCGTAGACGGAACCAATAACGCTTCCCCTTAAACTCTCGGGAAGATCTTTCAGATACTTCCCCAAAAGAAATCTGAACTCCTCGTTCTTTCTCATGTTGAGCTTTCTCAATTTTTTTCTGATCTCGTTGCCATCAGCGTTGGTTGGGGTTTGTTTTACCTCCATTTGCCGTTAAATATTTAATCATAACATTTAAATATTTCCATCCGGAACTTTGAACCAGTCCCCTAGGGAGGGGGTTGCGGCATTACCTTTCTTGAATTTTTATCCTTATAGATTTCGGTTGCTTAACAAATAATTTATGTTATGTTAAATTAGGCATTCGTGGCAGGGGAGATGGAGGAAAAACATATTTTCTATTCAAGTGGTGCTGCGAGGACGTTTTCAGCTATGAACAACATGCAGTCACAGGGGATTGTCGACCTGATAAAGGAGATGTCCCAGTCAGTGAACGTCAGAATACTATCGGAAAGGGAAAGTCTGATCTCACTGCTGAAATCTGGAATTTCGATTGATGACCTGCTTTCACTTAGAACATTGCAGAACTTCCTGAAAATTATTGGAGAGACCTCGAAGATGCACAAGATAACGGCGGGGGACAGTTCCGAGAGGAAAATTGAGGAATACAGTGGGATCACGGTGAATTATTATAAGTACATATCAGAGCTCGGAAAGAGCGAAGTTGAAGATTTCAGTGAGTTCATCGATCTATTCCCGTTGAAATACGACCTGTCATCAAGTTACATCAGTCATATCCCAGCATTCCTGAAGCCTTATGCAAGGCTTTTCACCAGGATGGAGCATCCGGTGAGGAGGGAATCCAAGATATTCAAGAGGAGGTTTCCAGACTATCTGGCGGAATTCAGGTGGATTGTAAGAGATGTCCTATCTGGGAAGGGTACCAGAGGTGTGGCGGCCCCTGATGACTACTTTATAGTGGGGATTGCAAAGGAAATGGAATTATACGGTATAAAACCAAACATCGTTTCCCCAGTTTCTGCAGTATTGGTGAATGACGCACCCTATAACTTCATAATATCGTCCCTGAAGAGCATCGATGATGATTTCTCGTACGAATCCGTTGTTTCCCTTCTCGAGAATCCGTATTCCGCTATAGAGCCCCTGAAGATTGCGGCCATAAAGAACCAAAGTTACGAGAAGAATATCACGAGGGGAATGAGGGACTGGAAAACTCTTTTTCGAGAACTCAAGATAAAGAGCGCGATAATGGACGACCTTGAATCACTTTCCAGATCGATGGGGAAAAAGGAGTCCATCAGAGAACTAATGCTCTATTCTAACAGGTATCTCGGTGAAAATAACTATCCGAACAGGATACTAGATCTTCTTTCCTCCTCTTTCCCAGATTATTCGAACGACGTCAGCGGCCTAATTAACGACATAGAGTCGCTTAAGAATCTTCCCAAGGTAAGCAATCCTTGCGATTCTGAAGTGACGATAGGAAGGCCTATGGACCTCCTGGGGCTATCATTCGAGAACCTCTATATTTCAGGGCAGGATTCAGCTTCATCATTCCGTTGCTTCCCTGAGGAGGCGAGGGATCTACTGACGAAGATAGGGCTTGAGGGAGCATACGATAATTTTCTGGAAAGTATTTACAGGGTACTGATGGAGTCGGCAGGAAATGTATACATTACATATTCAACGACTGATGAGAAGCTCTCCTACACGGAATCTACCCCCTTTTACGACAGCGTTGAAGGAGAGGAGGTATATGTTCCGAGGGAGCAGATGTTCGTTCCGTCTTCCCCGCTCGCTGACTGGGAATTGGGTGTGCAAACTGAAAAGAAGGAGAAATATTCCCTGGACGAATCGCTAATAAAGTCGAGAATAGAAAAACCGATCTACCCCACTTTCATAGAGAATTACATCGGCTGTCACTATAAGGGATTTGTCAACGGCCTTCTTGGAATAGATGAAATAGACGCCCCGAGGGAATTCCTTGACCCGAGGACCACGGGGACGCTGACCCACCGGATACTTGAGAAGTACTATTCCGTAGATATCTCTCCAGACGACTTCACGAAGCTGGCTGATGCATACGTAAGGTCCGAAATCAGTAAGGAGATCTACGAGTCAAGGATAGAGGCGCTCCGGTTCTACCGCGAAAAATATCTCATGAACGGAAGACTTACGAGATTCTTCAACCTGGACGTGGAACATGCCCGTACGCTTGGTAGGAGGACAGTTCAGAAGGAGTTTCACTTTCCAACCGCTGACCAGCAGGTTCTCTACGAAGTCGGCGAAAATAGAATCAGCATAGGGGGGTACGTTGATAGGGTGGATGAACATAATGGAGACCTGTGCATAATAGATTACAAATCGTCCCTGTATGGCTACCCCGCAAACGACCTGTGTGATGAAAGCCACGGAAAGGTGCAGTTATTTTTCTATAAGATCGGGGTTGAATCGATTCTTAAGAAAAAGGTTACCGCTGCCGCATACGTATCCTTCAAGGACATCAACGACGGTTACAGCACCGCCGGATTCTTTCACGCCATACAAAACGAGGAAGCGCAGCTGAAGAAATGCAGAGATATCGTTGACCCGCCACTGGAGGATTTCCTGAAGGGGGACTGTGATCCTGTTGTGAAGGTGGGCGGAAATCTGTGGAAATGTGAAAACGTTTTGTTCTGTCCGCTGCTAAGCACGTGCAGGGTGCAGGAAAGGAGGTGGTAAGATGACAAGTGACTTCGTTTCTGCCGTTCCAGGATCAGGCAAGACCGAGACTCTCATAAACAAGTGCTACGAACTGATGGAGAATGAGGGTGTGGAAGGTGTCGTGGCGATCACTTTCACAGATCGTGCTGCAGAAGAACTTATGGAGAGACTGAAGAAGAAGGCACAGGAAAAGAAAAGGCAGGACCTGATCAGGGAACTTCCGAATTCTAACGTAGGAACGATACACAATTTCTGCTCAAGGATAGTAAGGAAATATGGGGCTGAAATAGGAATAGACTCTTACTTCAGAGTGATGGATGAACTGGAATCATTCAATCTTCTTGAGAAGACAGTAAGGAATTATATCATATCAGTAAGGAATGAGAAAAAGGTCACAGACGAAGGGATGATCCTCGGAAGGTTGATTGACGAATTTGGAACGGATCTGGAACAGGTGATAAAGGATTGCACGGAAATAATGGAGCTTCATAAAGGATACCTTTCATTTATGATACTGACCAGCCGCGGTTTCTTCACAAGCTACTCAAAGGGCATTTTTGGCGAAGATGTGTTGAAGGAGGTTTCATCGAGGCTGAAGATTTCCATGCTTCCGGGACTTGTTTCGCTTCTCGATGGAATAGTTGCCCAGTATCAGAACGTCAAGAGGAAGGCGAGGTTGATGGACTTTGACGATCTTCTCCTCTATACCATCAGGATTATGGATGTAAAGGGAGATGAGATCGCAGGGAAGTACAGGTTTCTCCTGGTGGATGAATTCCAGGACACAGATGAACTGCAGATTGCAATATTCGAACGGTTCCGCGAACACGGCACTTCATTTTTCGTCGTCGGTGATCCGAACCAGAGCATATATTCATTCCGTGGTGCCCATCCGGCTGCACAGAAGAGATTCTCCGGGCAGATATCAAACCAGAAAATACTGAGAACTAATAGAAGGAGCGGCAGGAATTTGATATCATTTTTCAATAACTTTTTCCCTTCACTTGTGGAATATGAAAAAATGGAGGGATCCTCCGATATTCCAGGGGGGGCTTATTGTTACATCGAGGAAGACAAACTCCTTGCCGTTGGGGAAATAATAAAGGAAAAGGTTAGAAACGGGGAGAAACCTGGCAACATTGCAATACTCAGCAGGACTTCAAGTGACTTTTTCAATCTCAAGAGATATCTCAAGAAGGAGGGAATAGAATCAGTATTGATTTCAGGGGAGTCTATTCTGAAATCACAGGAAGGGTTGGATATCCTATCCATAGTACGGTGGCTGGCTGATCCCGGGGATCAGGTCGCACAGGTCTCGATTCTCTTCTCCCCTATGTTCGACATGACTGTATCTGAACTTATGAAATTCAAAGGTAAATATGATGAAATACTGTCAGGGAAACTTGGAAAATACAGGGAATCTATGAAGTTGGAGCGCATCGACTTCGTACTGAACAAGATACTCTGGAGGGAGGGGTATATTTCTAGAATTTTGGGGCTTAGTGATGGACAGGAAAGGGTGAGCAGGATAACGAGGATTATGGAACTGTTATCATCGCACGTAACCAGTTACGGAGGTGATTTATACGGAACCATTGAGTGGCTGAAAAATGCAAAGGAGAGCAAGGAAAGCGGTCCCATAGAAGACTTATTGGAAGATCAATCGAGGGTTAAGATAATGACTATTCACCAGGCAAAGGGGTTGGAATTCAACACTGTCATAATTTACGACCTCCGTCCCGGTATGGACAGGGAGAAGTACTACGCAGACGAATATTCCGGCCTGGTCGTCAAAAGAGACAAGGATTTCCTCAATTCCCCGAGCAAGAAAATCATCGGTAAAAGTGAGAGACACAATTTTTCACTAAATGAGGAGGTAAGGATTCTTTACGTTGCGTTCACCAGAGCAAAGAATGAACTCCATCTTGTACTGGGAGAAAAGGATCTGAGGGATGAAAGAACAGCCAGGAAGAGCGATGATCTTTTCGCGATCTTCCAAAGGACTCTCAGATTGTGGAGGGAAAGTACCACCCAGGAGAGAACGGAGGTAATAGGGAAGATGGGGATGATTCCCTCCAAAGTTTCAGCAACTGGTCCGATCGAAAATCCAAAATTCAGGCAGGTAGCAGATGGTGCATTGAAAAGAGGGGAGATTGAACTGAATTTCCAGAACGATGAGGATAATGAGAACGCAATCTTTCAGTTCTTGTCCGAAAGAAATGACAGGGTAAAGACAGTCAGGCTTTCAGAGAGGGGCTCAAGAGTGACAATTTCTGAGGGAGGATTGAGAATATACGAAGATGTGCCCGTTCATAACAACTACTTCGCCAGGAACGGAAGGATAGAATTCGTGTTGTGAGCAATCTTCGCCACACTCTATCTACGAACCTGGATTAACTCAAAAGTCACAACGGAGGCGGGGCCAATTGAGAGAGATTTTATATTGTCATTGAATTAAGCCTAGCTCCGGTGGTGTAGACCGGCCAAGCATATGGGGCTCTCAATCCCACGACCCGGGTTCAAATCCCGGCCGGAGCACTCTACGTTTCTCAATAAGGGGAGGAATAAAACTTACATCTAAGCCAGAACTTGTTCCGAGATAAAGAATCCTCTCCGCATGGAGATGCATTGAGCGGATGCGTCCATTCGCGGAGCTATTCCGGAATGCGATTTTTACTAGAATTAAGATTAAAAGAAGCTCTTTTTTATTGCCTTGTTGACTTTCTCTGAAAGTTCTGGGGATATCTCCGTGATGTTATGTGCTGTCTTTGCGTGATTTACGATGAGTGGCATCAGTTCTTCTTTGGTAGACGCTTTTGTTTCAAACCCACAATCCATACCAATATCTGCGCATCTAAACGAGTATTTTGCCATAGAATAAAGAGGGTAAAGTGCGATAAATACATTGCGGTTTGCCTTAAATGTGCAAAAAATGCGAATATCAGTCTAAATCCTTTTTTACGGGTTCCTTATACAACCAGGATGGAAAGACCTTCTTGGGACGAATATTTCATGAGAATGGCTTTCATGGCTGCAACTAGATCGAATTGCGTCAGAAGGAAGGTTGGCGCTGTTATCGTGAAGGAAAAAAGGATCATGTCAACCGGTTACAACGGCCCTCCGCGGGGTGCACTTCACTGCGACGAAGTTGGTTGTTTAAGGGATCAGCTGAAAGTTCCAGCGGGGGAGAGGAGAGAACTTTGCAGGGGCCTGCACGCCGAACAAAACGCCATCATTCAGGCGGCTTATAATGGAACGGCAATAAGCGGTAGCATAATCTATGTCACTACGCACCCTTGTTCTGATTGCTCAAAAATGATAATCAACGCGGGAATCAAGGAGATAATATTTTCAGAAGGCTATCCCGATGAGTTATCTGAACTGATGCTCATAGAAAGCGACATAGTGACAAGGCAGTACGATGTTTCGTCAGACTTCAAAAATATGCTGTTCGGCCCAAATGTGGAGCTCATACATAAGGTGAAAGATTAGTTTCCCGGGAAAATCTGATCATCATAGGCAATGAGAACATTGCAACGTCTTACTGCAATCAGAATGTGTCCAGCTTATCCTTTATAGCAAGATACTCTTCCTCGATTCTCCTGTTTTGTTCTGCTGTAAGTCTCCAGCCGTTTGACTGCAGATTGATCGTGGCCTGATCCCTGTTCTTCGCACCAGGGATAGGTATAACGTTACCTCTGGAAATGAGCCAGTTCAGTGCAAGCTGAACAATGGAATGACCTGTCTCCAGCGATATATCCTTTAGAACAGAAAGGAATGAAGATACTGTTTTTATGTTCTGTTCTGAAAATAGCTTGTTACTTTTCCTGACATCGCTTGGCTCAAAGGTTGCGTGGTCGTACTTGAAAGACAGCAATCCCTGTGCCAAGGGAGAATAAGCAATAACACTGATCTTTTCCTTGGACAGGTACGGTAGCATTTCGTCCTCTATTTCTCTCTGAAGAATGTTGTACCTGACTTGGTTCGAAACCACGTCCATGCCCGATAGGTATGATCGTGCCTCTTCGATCTGGCAGATGCTGAAGTTCGAGAGACCTATGTATCTTATCTTACCATCGTTCGCCATCTTCTCCAACGTTTTCATTGTCCCCTTGATTGGGGTGTAGATATCAGGCCAGTGAATCTGGTATAGGTCAACGTAACTGGTCTTCAACCTCTTGAGGCTTCCCTCTAGTGCCCTTTCAAGGTATTCAGGTTTGAGATGATTTCCAGATGCTTTCGTAGCAATGATAACATCATCCCTGAAGTCTTTGATAACTTCCCCTATGACGGTCTCTGAATGTCCTTCTCCATAAACCTCAGCTGTATCAATAAAGTTCAATCCCATTTCTATCGAGGTCAATATTGCATTCTTGACATCAGAATCAAGAATTTTACCCCAACCTTTGGCGCCTGCTTGCCAGGCCCCCAGTCCAATGACTGAGACTTTTAGGTCAGATTTTCCCAGATTTACATATTCCATACTCCGACATAATAGGCTTTATAATTAGTTTTTGTTTAAGTGTTAAAATTACATATGAAAATCATCAAAAATTCAAGCATTTTCTCGCAGGACTACATCCCCGAAACAGTAGTTAGTAGAGGAGAATACATTGAACGCCTCAAGGATTTGATTAGGGGAAGTGATGTCTCCTCCACATTCGTTGTCAGGGGGAATCCGGGGACAGGTAAGACGCTGATAGGAAAGTACCTGCTGAAGGAACTGAACGAATTCAGGGGTACTTACGTGAACTGTTACGTCAATCAATCCGACAGGTCAATAGCGTCGCTCATATTGAATGATCCGGGTTTGCGCTTTCCAGATGTTGGGGTATCAAGGGGGGAGTCGCTTTCCTCAATACTCCTGAAAGGGCTTTCGAAGAAGAATAATCTTATAGTTCTTGATGAAGCACATTCACTCAAACGGAGTCACGGCCAGATAGTATACGTCCTCTCTCGCAGTAAGGAACTCGGAGGGCCAGAGATTAAACTTGTCCTTCTATCAATGGAAGAACCTGAAATGTTCCTTGACAGAAGCACCCTGTCGGGCTTGGGCAGGTACAACAGGTTTTCACTGAAAGAATACGATGCAAATGATCTGTACGAAATTCTGGAATGGAGGGCAAAAATTGGTTTGTACGATGGCTCTTACGCGGATTCAGCGTTAAGTAGGGTATCAGAGCTTGTGGAGGACAGCGGGAACGCCAGGATTGCAATAGAATTGCTTAGAAATTCTGCATTGTACGCCGAATCTAAGAACTTGTTTCTGGATGAAGACTCAGTCCTTCAGGCATACAGGGATTTTTCCCCACCAATGGAGGACAGTTCGTTAGTCAACCTCGATGAAGAAGAGGTACATCTCCTCAGGGAACTGATGGAACGGACAGGAGCAAATGGCAGGTTCAGAAGCTCAGATGTGAAGAGTCTGGATGAAACTTTAACCGAATCCAAGATTTACAAGTTTCTCAAGACAATTGAACTGTCAGGCCTGATCAAGAAGAGCAAGATTGGCAAGGGATATGGAGGAGGGGTTGAAAATGAATATGTTCTCAGGGTTTCGCCAGGTGTGCTTTTAAGTAAGCTGAGCCTCATTGAGAAATCCTTCGAACCTTCTGAGAAAGGTCGATAAATTAGACACAGCGAGGTTATACGTTCAATCATGGAAAGACTTAAATATTGTCATATTAATGTCATTAATATGTCAGACAATTTTAGAATACTCGGCGTAGGTGGTGCCGGAATAAATGCGGTCAAGGCTCTCGGGTATAAGAATTCCATATTCATAGATTCAAACTCTTTTGATTCCTCAAAGCCTATTTCCGAAATTGTGAAACCCGGTGGTAAAGATGACAGGATTATAATTGTCTCTTCTCCAGGCTCTCGGGTATAAGAATTCCATATTCATAGATTCAAACTCTTTTGATTCCTCAAAGCCTATTTCCGAAATTGTGAAACCCGGTGGTAAAGATGACAGGATTATAATTGTCTCTTCTCCAGCTGGAGTTTTTTCTTCAAGAGTGCTGAAATCTATTTGCAGCGTCTTCAATTCCAGGGGGAATAGAGTATTTTTGATTGGAATTCTACCGTTCCACAGTGAATCTCCAGAGAGAAAGAGGCGAGGGGAACTCCTGCTGAGGGAGTTGAATGCGCTCGTCGATTCCACAGTACTCGTGGAAAACGAAAATTTCGCATCTATAATGATGGAGCGCCCATGGTCAGAGGCACTGGACAAGATAAACAACTATGTTGGCAGCTTGGTCAGGAACTTTGTATCCGGCAGTGAAAATGCGGATGCAGTCAGAAAAGGGGAATATTCGACTGCAGGCAGTTCCACTGAGTACGTTCCTAACGCAGCAATATCCCCAAACTGAAGAGCAAGCTCGTCCTCTGTTCAATTGACATCGGCAGCGAAACGTATCACCGTGACAATGCGATCGTTACATTTAGGGGATTTGATGTTAGAAGTAAGGTAAGAAATATATTCTAATACCATATTCCAAATGGGCTTAAGATCGATGGATGCAGGAAAGCTAGGTGACACCCCGTTAATAAGGGCCAGGAAGATTGAGGAGTATCTGGGTGTAGAAAGATTCTATTTGAAGCTCGAAACATATAATCCAACCGGTACACACAAAGATAGGGCTGCATCCTTGCATGTTGAGAAAGCTTTTGAAAACCATTTCGATACTCTCGTCACTGGCAGCTGTGGAAACTATGGAACCTCCATAGCATACTATGCCAATCTCAAAGGACTGAATGCGCGCTTATACCTGCCCAAGAAATTTCTATCCCCGAGGGCCACTGAGATGCAAGAAAGGTATAATGCGACGATCGTCACCGTGGACGGACTTTATGAGGATGCGGTTGAGATGAGCAAGAGAGATGCAGTTCAGAACAACTGGTTCGATGCCAATCCAGGGACCCATCAGCAGTTGGGCCTGATGGGATATTCAAAAATTGCATCCGAGATATTTGAGGCGATAGGTGAAGCACCGGAAACAGTATCGGTCCCAGTTGGAAACGGTACTACCCTTGCAGGGATCTATCACGGGTTCAGGGAGTTAAGAGAGATGGGGAAAATAGACAGGATGCCGCGCATGATTGCAGCCAGTACTGATGGTGGAAATCCAGTCGTTGAAAGTTTCATAAACCATAGGGAAAAAATAGTCGACATTCCACGCGAAGCAATCAGGGAGTCAGAAATAAATGAACCACTCGTGAATTATCATGCATACGACGGCGATATTGCTTACGAGGCCCTGGTAGAATCAAATGGTTTTGCGGAATACGTGACAGATGCAGAGATGAAAGCATATAAGGAACTGATAAGGAAAATTGAAGGTGTAGAGGCAATCCCGGCGGCAACAGCTTCTGTCGCAGCACTCGTCCACGTGCTTGGCAAAAACAGAATTTCAGGGGATCACGTTTCAATTATAACCGGGTGATGATATTTCAGTGATGATTCCCTGAGTGGCTATGAAGGTGGAAAAGCTGGACCATCTATTTCCGTTCAATTTTCCTTCGGACTGGAGCGATTGCGCCCAGCAAGATTCTGTATTCGTAAGGGGTGAGCACCGCTCTGGCCATGACGCGCCTGAAGAGAAGGGTCGTTTTCCCTATCCTGTGTGCAGGGTATTTTTTCTGTTCTAAGTTTTCCCTGAATTTTTCTATCAGACGGTCTGATTCTGCTCTGCCGATGGTCTCCATTTTCTTGTTCCTCTTACTGCCAAAGATTTCGTAGAAGAGGATTGCAGCAGCGCTCGACACATTCAATATCGGGTATTCTTCCGCAGCTGGTATATGGACAAAGAAGTCACAAAGGGATAGTTCCTCATTCGTCAGTCCTATGTCCTCCCTACCTAGAACTATTCCCACCTTCCCCTTTATCCTCTTTGAGATTTCCAAGAATTCTTCCGGTTCAAAATAGTTCCTGAGAACTTCTTTAGGAGATTCACTCTTAACTCCGGACGTTCCGATCAAATAGTCTAACCCTCTCGAAGCCTCGAGAAGTGAGTTAACCATCTTGGCTTTGGAAAGAATCTCATTCCCTTTCATTGCCCTGAAAATATCTTCGCTCGGAATCCTGCGGATATTTACAACGGCTAGGTCATCCAGCTGAAAATTCCTCATAAGCCGTGCAATTGCTCCGAGATTACCAGGATTCTTCGGTTCCACAACTATAATCCTGACGCTCTGCACACTCTTAATTTTAAACCTAAATAAACCTTTTTACTAATGAGTTCCTTCAGTGCCGATGGATGGAGAGGAATTCCTCTTTTCACTGTCGAGATTTGGTATAAAGCTGGGATTAGGCCCTACAGCGGAATTTGCCAGAATGCTGGGCAACCCACACGAAAGTTTCAGGAGTATTCACGTGGCAGGCTCAAACGGCAAAGGGTCCACGGCCACTTTCCTTTACAGAATTTTCAAGAGGAAGTACGTTACAGGATTGTACACATCTCCCCATCTTAGAAGATTTACCGAGAGGATAATAGTAAATGATAATGAGATGCCCTTAGATTATCTTGAAAAGTTCGTAGAGCAGCACAATTCCATTATAGATTACAACGGCGAGAAAACACAGCTAACTTTTTTTGAATACACCACGAATATGGCCTTTGATTACTTCAGGAAAATGGGTGTTGAATTTGCCTCCGTTGAGGTTGGACTGGGTGGTAGGCTAGACTCAACCAACATAATAGAACCAGAGGCGTCTGTAATAACCAGCATATCTCTCGAGCATACTGACAAGTTGGGTGGCAGCATAGATGCTATAGCTAGGGAAAAGGGGGGGATCATAAAGAAAGGGAAGCCTGTAATACTCGGAAGAGTGCCCGAGGTAGCAGGGGAAGTGCTGCACAGGATAGCTAACGAAAGGGGTTCAAGTGTCAGGGAAGTTGAGGATTGTAAAGTCAGCAACCTCAGGCTCAGTCTTTCAGGGACGGAATTTTCACTGGACACAGAGGCTGGTAAGTATGAAGTGAACCTGAAGGCACTCGGAGAGCACCAGGTTGCAAACGCCGTTGCAGCAATACTCGCAAGTGAATCCGTAAGCGGTGCTCCAGCACGTGAAGACACCTTGGCTGGACTGTCGGAAGCCCCGATAGCTGGGCGGTTCGAGATAAGGAGAAGGAAGCCGTTGCTCATTCTAGACGGCGCTCACAATTCAGAAGCTTCGAGAATTCTCAGCTCAAATATCGCGAGGTACGGGATAAAGGACCCTCTGATAGTACTTGGAGTTCTGAAAGACAAGAACAGCTACAACATTCTACAGAATCTTTCTGAGGTTTCCAACAGCGTCTTGATAACTGAACCAAACGAACTGGAAAGGAAGAAGGACAGTGCGGAACTGATGAAGGAGGCCAAGTTATTCTTTGATGAGGTCAAGATAAGAAAACGCCCATCTGACGCACTCATTGAAGCCATTAAGTCTGAGCGAAATACAGTCATAACAGGCTCTCTGTACCTCATTGGGGAGATGGAAAACATTATCGATGCGATGGAAGGGCAGAAAAGTGTTCCAGTGGAAAGTGAGGGTTACGACGAGAAACAAGGGCTAATCGAATGACAACCTGCACAAATTTTTTCCAGTCGAAATTGAGGGGCACGTATGAGACCTCATCTATTTATTGATTTTGGTAAAAGACATGATAAGAAACCGTTTTAATAAAGTAAATTCTGGATGCTAGTAAAACATGGATGATTCACCAAGAAATTTATTCGAGAAATTCTCTTATGCCTCAGCACTGGTCAAGGGGGAGAGGCAGGCACTTGAGCCAGGCTTCACTCCTGAGAGGCTTCCACACAGGGAAAAGGATGCTGATCAGCTCGCAGAAATACTCTCCCCTTCCCTTACGAATTCCAAACCTTCAAACGTGATAATCTTTGGGAAGCCCGGGGTCGGAAAGACAAGTGTGGTAAAATTCGTTGAAAATGAAGTTAAGAAGATGGTAGAATCTAGACTGGATGTAAAGATTAAACTGATTGACGTAAATTGTGGGATCGTTGACAGCGCATATGGCGTTCTTCTGGCAGTAGGAGACGGGCTTCTTGGAGAGTGGGAGGAGAAGCTTCCTTTCACCGGTTGGCCCCTTGACAAACTCTACAACACAGTACTGGAAAAGGTAAGAAATTTCGGCGGCATAGTAGTAATAATTCTCGACGAAATTGATAAGCTCGTCAAAAAGAGCGGTGATTCTGTCCTTTACCAGCTCCTGAGGATAAATGAGGTGAACAGTCAGGGAAGGGTATCCATACTCGGCATAAGCAACGATCTTCGTTTCACAGAATACCTGGACCCAAGGGTAAAGAGCAGACTGATAGAGGAGACAATGGTGTTCAATCCATACAATGCATCCCAGATCTACGACATTTTGAGAGATAGATCCCTTTATGCCGGCATAGCGGATTCAATAGACGATTCTGCGATTAAGACGTGCGCTGCTCTCGCTGCCCAGGAACACGGAGATGCGAGGAGAGCCATCGATATGCTGAGAATAGCTGTGGAAATCACGGAAAAAAACAATGAAAAAAGGATACTTGACGACACGATCTATGCTGCCAAGAAAAAGTTAGAGAGGGACGTGGTCGTAGAGACTGTTTCTACACTTCCACTTCATAGTAAACTTGTTCTATTTTCCGTCTCACTAATAGATGAAATTAAGAACGGAGGACGACTTACAATGGGAGAGCTTTACGATCTCTATTCGAAGATTGCCGACAGGATCGGAATAGGCAATCTTACTCAAAGAAGGATTGCGGACGTCATTGGTGAGCTGACGGACCTTGGCCTCATCGATTCTGAAGTCCAGAGTTTTGGAAGATATGGAAGGACTACGACCGTCACACTAAATTACGGGGCCTCAAAAATAAAGGACATCCTCCTGGATGACGAGATCCTTTCCCAGCTGAAGGATGTCAAACCTCTTCAGAAGGCCCTTCCCCTTTCCTAAATTCTTAAATCTTCGGGACGATGGGGTATCGTGAAGGCTAAAGCCATTTTGATAATAGGCATGCCTGGTTCCGGCAAGGATGAGTTTGCCATAGTTGCAAGAGAAATGGGTATTGAAGTACTGAACATGGGAGACATAGTAAGGGAGTTCACTCTTAAGTCAGGTTTGAACATATCAATGAGTGGAGAGATCGCCTCCAGGGAAAGGAAGACACAAGGCATGGATATCTGGGCGAAGAGAACGATTGAAAAAATAAAGAGTAATTTTGTAGTCGTAGAGGGGATAAGAAATATAGAAGAAATAGAGAGATTCAGGAAGGATACTGAAATCGGGCTTGTCGTAGGCATTTCATCCGGAAGAGATAACAGGTTCAGCCGCCTGCTGAAAAGGGGGAGGGAGGATGACCCCAGAAATATGGAGGAGTTCAACAGAAGGGAAAAAAGGGAACTTTCGTGGGGGATTGGAGAGGTAATTGCCACGGCTGACCGCTACATATGTAACGATTCCTCCATAGAAGATTTCAGGGGTCAGGTAAGAGAATTCCTCAAGGGCCACATAGTTCAAGAAAGTTCCTGAATATCTCTCGACCGAACTGAGTGTGCTCTACCTCCGGATGGAACTGGAGTGCGTATCTTTTGGCACTGTCATTCGCCATAGCCTGAATTCTGCAAGTTTCGGAGGAAGCGAGAAGATCAAATCCACGGGGGACCTCCCTGATTTCATCGTTGTGACTTTCCCACGCAAAGAAAGATGCTGGTAACCCCTTCAGTATCGAATCCTCTTTTTGGACATTGATTCTGACTTTCCCGAATTCCGGTTTAATAGCTGGTGCGACCTTTGATCCATAGTACATCCCCATGAATTGGGCACCAACACATATTCCGAGGATGGGAATGTTTAGTTTCTCCAGATACTGGGAAGTGTTCCCCAGCTTGAAACTTTCGTATGCTATTGAAGGAGCCCCTCCCGAAAGCACCAGGCCATCAGCATCCTCTACCTCCTCCAAACTCGACTCATTCCCCTTTATTTCGCAGGATGCATCGAGATCTCTCAGTACTCTCCACTCTCTGTGAGTCCACTGCCCTCCGTTGTCTATCACGTATATCTTCAATTTTTCACTGTACCTCAGTTCTTCTTCATCAGCATGTCGATATAGCTGTTGATGTGTTCTGCGAGTAAAGGATTGTCCGTGAAGCCGCAGGCAGACAGGTCAGCGGCGGCAATCAAGGCCCTGGTGCCATCGGATACCATATCTGTCGCTATTAGCGAATTGTTCCTGAAGATCCTGGTTCCCGGTGGGACGCGCTGGTTGTCAGGAGCTACAATTGAAACAGAAACATTCCTAGTGATCGCAGACTCTATCTCCTTTCCGAGTTCCTGTCTCAGCTCTCTCAGTTTTGGGGTAGAAATGGCTGCAAACCTTTCAGCTGAATTCAGGACCTCCCTCATTTTCTCCAGGACTCTTTCTCTTCCGTAAATTGTGTAGATCAGCTGCGGGAGTCCCTGTTGTGTCAACAGCTCGCTCAACTCAGTAAGTTTATCAAATAGGCTGTCAAGGTTCTTAGAGAAATTCTTCCTGATCTCATAGATGTTCTTGGCCTTGAATACCTTGGGTCTTCCCTCGAGGGATACTATGAAACCCCTCTCCTCAAGCTTTTCAAGAACCTTGTAGGTGGAGGTTCTTGGTATTTTAGCTGTCATTGCTATGGTGTCCGGCGTACTTGCACCAAGTAAAACAAGCGCAAGGAACCCTCTCAGCTCATAGTCCGTCATTGCGAAACCTTCAAAGTATTTCGATACCTCGGAAAGTTCCTTCTCAAAATCTTCCATGGGTAATAATAATAAAGGCTTTTATAATTTTTTTCACTACAATGTCAATGGAATGTTCCCTTTGCAAGAGCGACGCTATTGTGAATCTTAGGTACAACGGCACCCACCTCTGTGAAAAACACTTCATAAAGTTCTTCCAGAAGAGAGTAAACCTGGAGTTTAGAAGGGAGTTAAAGATCAGGGGTCCGACAAAACTTGGAGTGGCACTTTCGGGCGGAAAGGACAGCTCCGTTGCACTCTTCGAAACACACCGTATATTCGGAAAGAGGAAGGATGTGCAGATAATTGCGATAACTGTAGATGAGGGTATAGAATCTTACAGACCGCAGACAATAACGGCAGCCGAATCGCTCACCAGAAGTCTTGGAATCGAACACCGTATCCTGAAAATAAGGGACAAATACGGCACCACTATGGACGAAATCTCGTCTGGAGGGAAACTGGCGCCCTGCAGTTACTGTGGAGTTTTCAGAAGGAAACTCATGAACAGTGGAGGGTTGGATGAAGGCGTTGACTATATGATAACAGGACTCAATCTTGATGATACCGCGCAGTCCATAATGATGAATCTCGTCAGGGGTGACGTTGGTAGATTGAAAAGAATGGGACCCCACGACACTGTTAAAGATGGCCTGGTACCCAGACTCCAGCCTCTCAGGAGGATACCTGAAAAGGAGGTTCTCCTCTATGCCATTTTAAAGGGAATCAGCTTCTCGCACGTCACTTGCCCCTATGCCGACAGGGCCATAAGGAATGAATTCCGTGATTCCATAGACAAGTGGGAGGAGCGGACCCCCGGCACGAAGTACTCAATTGTCAATTCATTTGACAGAATAAAGTCCCTTCTTCCCCCAGACAACGATATACAGATTGGAAGGTGTAAGATATGCGGTTCTCCGACCCCCGGAGAAATATGCCAGAGTTGCGCTTTTGAAATGGAGCTGGGAACGTGGACGTAATTGTTGGAATTGTTTCGTTGCTGGTAGTATTGGTCGTCTCCTTCTTCGCGAGAAGCTTCATAGTTTCATTCATGGTGAGGAGGAACAGGATAATTTACAAAAATTTGAAAGTGGTCAATGACAGCGGTCCCGGTCCAGGTATAATGGTATACGCCATTTCAATAATCACAGCGATAATCGGTCCATTCTCCTTCAGAATTTATCCCGTGAATGAGATGACCTATGCAATTCTAAACGCTATTGCTGCAGTGATTTTCGTTGCCTTTTACCCAAGATTTGCCCCGATTACAGGCTTCGCAACCGTAGATGTTATAGACAAAGACGGGAAGATGTTCTGTGTTGTCGGGAAGGTCCTGAACAGAACATTCACGGTCGTCGGTTTCAGAGAGGAGCCGAAATTTGAGATTGTGATAAAAAAGGGAAAGGATGAGATAACACTAGAAGTTATGAGCTCATAGGTTTCCCCGAGGTAAGCTTTGCAATCACCTTCACGGCAGTATCCATGTACCTCTCATCCATGATGTATGTTATATCATTATAAAATGCAGCAACCTGGTAAACATTTATTCCATTAACCGCAAGGATTGAAGAAATGTATGCCACATATCCCCTGAGGCTTTCTATGATAAGGGGGGAAATAACCACGAGTTCTCCCAGATTTTCTCTGAAGGATAGAATATCATCAGGAGGGAAGTGCTTCCTTACCTCGGAAGTATTCTTCTTATCTATGACTATTACTATTCCCTGGCTCCCCTGGACGACCCTGATCTTTCCTCCCCCTCCGTATATGCCTCTGTATATCTCCGCGACCCTTACAAAATTCTCAGCAGAATTCCTGACTGTAAGGTTGTTTATGGAGTAATAGGCCTCAACCCTCGATTCGTTCAAAGCGGACCTGTAAGAGGACTCAAGGGATGGATTCTTCTCAGGATACCTTTTAAGTGCTGCAAGAACAGCATTGAAATTCTGTGTCTTCAGTTGCTTCATCAGAAATCTCGCAAGTGAAGAGTAGTTTACTACTCCCTCCTGAAGCGCACTAAGTGCACAAGGATTCGAAGATAGATACTCTGAAACCCTCCTGCTTATTCTTTCCATGAACAAATATAAACTTCTTCATTAAAAATTCACCCTCATTCATGGAGATCAGTGATAGGTTTGCCTTTAGTGGACGTCCGAAACTAAATGCACTGTTGGAAAACATTATAGACCTGAACCAGAATCCGTAAAAGAGCGCTATGGGAAATTCCATGAATGATTTATCAAGGAAGAAAATAATGATACTCCACAATTTCGAAAGGAATGATTACTTGAAACTGTTGGCCTCGATGGAGACGTCCGGGCTGTCGGATGGAACTATTGTTGCCGTGACCACGCCGGTCACGTTAGACTGGAAGGTGAAAGACCTGTTGAACGAACTTCTTCTTGAAGACGAGAACGTAAGAAAAGAAAAAGGGGAGTGAAAATTAAAATTTCTTGAACTTTGCCCCGCTTGTTCCACACACTGGACATTTTTCCGGTGCTTTTCCGAGGACTGTATAGCCGCAGACAGGGCAGATGAATATGTCCTTTGACTCTATGTCCTTTTTATTCCTTACACTGACTAATGCGTCCCTGTATAGATTTTCATGGATCTTTTCAGCTTCCAGTGCATACCTCGTTGACACTTCAGCCCCCTTCTCGTTCTGGAATATTGCTACCTCATTAAATACAGGGTACATTTCATTCACCTCGTAGTTTTCACCCGCAATCGCATCCTCTAAGTTTTCAGCGGTGCTTTTTATCATCCCAAGATTTCTGTAATGATTTGTCGCGTGAACCGTCTCCGCATATGAAATCGCCCTGAAAAGTTTCGATACGTTCGGGAACCCATTCTTCTCTGCAGTCTCTGAGTAAATCAGATATTTCATGGATGCCTTGCTTTCTCCGCAAAAGGCATCGTTGAGGTTTTTCTCAGTCATTGTTCTCATTTGAATCTTTTTCATATTGCAACAAAAGTATTAAAATCTGTTCAAACGTCGGAAAAGCGGGAAATGGCAACTATCTTATGCTACAAGAAATTATTGTCTGTGGACTCAATGGCGCTTGACAGGGGAAAGGCAGGGGCAACACCATTCCCCCCAAAGGAGACAGCATGATTTATCAATCTCAGAATCCTGCAAACTTAGAGGAGTGAATCAGGTTTGGGTTACCTCTTCAAGGCCACCTCAATCAACGTTGCACGTGCTATCTATGCAATAAACTGGTTTGATATTGCCCCAGGGTTAACTTACATTTCGAAAGACCTTGGGTTAAAGTTGATTCAGCTCGGAATTGCAACATCCTTCTTCTACGTCGGTCTTGCTGCGTTCCAAATGATTGGAGGAGCCTTGGCCTCCAGAATGGGCGCCAAAAAGGTGGCGTTCATAGGCCTTTTGCTTCTTGGACTCGGGGGAATTTTTTCTGGGTTGTCTCTGAGCCTTCCTGACCTCGTGGCAGCGAGGTTCATTGCGGGAAGTGGTTCCGCACTTTTCTTCTCGCCAGGTCTCTCAATCCTTAGAGACATATCTCCACCCGAGTCTTACGGATTACAGGTAGGAATATACAACGGTGCTTTCAGCCTGGGTGGTGGAATAGGCGCATTTGGTTGGGTTTTCCTTGACAAGGCTGTAGGGTGGCAAATGGGGCTTATAATCGGAGGCCTTCTTGTAATTGCCATATCGATCGAAAACTTCATCGTCCTGAGAGGGAGCAGAGAGGAAAAGGTTGAAAGATCCGGGTTCGGGAGAAAGATGCTCAGCATAGTAAGGAACAAATTCCTCTGGATTCTCTCAATAGCCACCATAATTTCTACCTTCGCAGAAACTATCGGTGGTCAATTCCTGGTATACTATGGCGAAAATTTTCTCGGAATGACCGCATCGCAATCCGGTTTTGTGGATGGAGTCTTTCTGACAATAGGATTTGCGGGTGGATTGCTTGGTGGTCATTTCCTGTCTAATGTTCGAAGGAGGAGACGGTTCTCTTATATCGTTCTCATAGTAATAGGGATATCATTTATGCTGATCCCTCTGGGGAGAAATTTTGTTGCTCTGACAGTGCTGGCCGGAGTCGCAGGTTTCTCCGTTGTTTCCGGATTTTCCATACTATACGTTCTTGCAGTCCCTTACGTCAAGGACAAGGGAATGGTCCCCTTCGCGTTGTCATTCGTTAATTTCATTGGAATCGCAATAGGCTCTGTTTCTCCGATAGCCTTCACTCTTTTCACTGACAGAATAGGATATGCCTACGGATGGGTAATACTTGGAGCTGTTGGCATGGCGCTAATCCCCCTCCTCTTTTTCGTAAAGGAAACATGATCTTTCTTGCAGGTGACTTGCATTCTCACAGTCAATAAGGAGAACCTTCGGCCTAAGAAATTGCCATGAAAAGAATTTATCCGCATATATGTTCATGACTGATAATGGACTGCCCCTTCTGTTCAATTGCGAATCATTCAACTGGCGCGGAAATTTTGTACGAAACGGACGAGGCAATATCTTTCCTCGATCACCGACCTATTGCTAAGGGGCACGCTCTTGTAGCTTCAAAAGCGCATTATCACGACATATACGACATCAAATTGGAGACCCTTTATGAAGTATACAGGATTGCTCAAATCATTTCCAGGGTGCTTAGGGACCTCTACCGTCCGGAAGGGGTTAACTTGATTCAAAATAATGGTGAGAACGCTGGGCAGACCGTATTCCATTTTCATGTTCACATTATCCCCAGGTATGACAGTGCCTATAATAAGGTGCTTGAGAAAGTTGCACGGAAGAGAGTTCAGGTTGATGAAAGTGTATTGGCGCCAATAGGAAACCATATCAGGGAAAGGCTAAAATCACTGCGCTGAACATCTTCACTAACATTTATTTCTAATAAACTGTGAATTGAGTTTTCAGCTGCCGGTACGGAACACCGCTTCCGCAATAAAGCAATGGAAAATACCCTCGCAATTCACAAGGTTTTATTACCTTCCTTTTATACAGATATTCGAATGTATAGGTTTGGGATAGCTGGAATTCCTCTAGGTTCAAAAGGAAGAACTGTCAAGGATGCAGTTGAAAATACTTTCCAGCTTGGTTTGAACTACCTCGAGATTCAGCTTTTCAGGATCAGCACGCAAGAAAGAGAGATGAGGGATTTTGTGGGGCTCAAGCCAAAGGAGCTTGACGAGATGCTCCTTGTAGATTTGCTGAGAAGCGACGAGGATGGAAAGTACAAGTCTGTTGGCCTGAATACGGTAATAGAGGAAGACGACGTAGGTACTGAACTGTTCTGGAGCATGGCCAGGGATTACAAGGAGATCAATCTTGCCAGAGATGTCGCAAAGGAACTGGACGTGAAGATTTCGCTTCATACCCCATATTATGTAGATTTCTCGAACGAAGAACGGATGATAGTAGACTCAATCCAACACACCATCTGGGGAGGAGTGATCGCCGATGCACTTGATTCAGAATATTTGATTACCCACCTGGGACTGGCTTCAGCGCAGAGGAAGAAAAGCCTTACAACTACCGCATCCTCGCTAAAGCAGATATCAGACAAAATGAACTCACTGCGGCTAAAACCAAAACTGTGTGTGGAGAATTCCGGGAAGAACGAGGTGCTCGGATCAGATGAGGAAATTGACTTCCTCTTGGGAAAAGTAAAGAATATCAGCGCAATAACGAATGTATCTCATATTTATTCCTCCAGGAAGAATAGCCCAACCGAGCAGGAGGAATTCGCCGATATCATCAAAGAAACGAAGAAGAAAAAAAGGCCACTTTATTTTGAATTTTCTGGAGTCGAATTCCTAGACCAGAACGAATACAGAATAACTCCAATTAAAAAGGGAAATCTTAAGTTTGAACCATTTGCAGATGCACTAGCAGACTTCGACGATGAAATTACCTTAATCTCATTTTCGCCACTTCTGGAACACGATGCACTATACATGAAGGTAATATTCGAAAGGAGCATTCTTAAGAAAATTGGGAAAACAGTAAAACCCATCCCCCAGTAACTGATCATTTCTTCGTTGCTATGCCTGTGATAATTCTTTGCACAACTGAAATAGCGACAGAGGTCCCGGAATAAGGAAATCATTTTAGCTCATGCTAGACTGAACGACTCATATGAAGCTCATAAAGCTTCTATAATGTATAGATGATAAAACGAAGATCCCAGAAATCCTCTCCATACAGTTCTCTTGTCAAATGCCAAGCCAGAGATTATATCTCTTGGAAGGTAGCAAGATAAGGAAGCTCCATTATCTCCACCTCTAATCAGTCTTCAGGGAGCATTTGCCGGCAGTTACATTCGCTCCATTCAGTGCTGGTGCTAATGCAATTCGAGTTCTTAATTCTCATTTTATGCCGTTCAATACTGGATTCTAGTCAAAACCGCAGCCGCAGTAAATTGCCTCAGTCTCTGAAGGATGCACACGACCACATCCAAGACACCTGTATTTTCCTCCGTCTACTTTTTCAATCTTCATATCTGTTTAGAATTCTATAATAAATTACTTCATAAATTTGTCGGTATTCACATTCGACAATTGCCTATTAATGTTATCATAAGGATAAAGTGGATATGACCTCTCTGCCCTCTCCCAAGGCAAGTTGACCTTGTCCATAGGTCATATGCCTTCACTGGTGAATTTCAGTCTCCACTTATCCTCAATGATGCGGATTTGGCATGGCCGGCCAAACCTTCGATGATACTTTGTCTGTAAGCTCTTTCGGATAGGTTTCTCTGAGAGTTCTTTCCACGCACCTTCTGGTATGTCAGTATTTTGATATACGCTCCAACACTGAGGCCGCCGGTGTATCTTGCTGCACCATTCGTAGGAAGGGTATGATTGGTTCCGATCAGTTTATCAGAAAACACAACGGGTGTCTTGTCACTCAAAAACAGAGAACCATAATTTCTAAGGTTGTTAAATGCGATCTTCTCCGATTCGTCGGACAGATGAACTTCTAAGTGTTCCGGCGCATAAGAATTCGCGTATTCTATAGCGTCACCCAGTGAATCACACAGCACGATACTTCCCTTTTGCCTCCAAGAAATTTGAAGGATCTCTTTAGTAGAGAGTGAATTGATAAGTTCAGTCATTCTTTTATTCACGTCGGAGGCGAGCCTTTCGGAGGTGGTAACAAGGCAACTTCTTGCAGCAGTATCATGTTCAGCCTGTGCAAGTAGGTCGTAACCAACTTTGATAGGGTCTGCGGTGTCATCAGCTATAATGAGAACTTCACTCGGTCCTGCAAGAAGATCGATGCCTACAGTTCCAAATACCTGCCTCTTCGCTTCGTTCACATACTTGTTTCCAGGACCGATGATCTTGTCAACCCTTTTGACTGTTTCAGTACCGTAAGCCATCGCTGCTATCGCCTGCGCTCCTCCTGCCTTTAGAATTTCATTTGCTCCAGACTTTACTATCCCATAGACTACGCTCGGATCCGGTTTATTCAGACCAGGTGGGGTAGCAGCAATAATTCGTTTGACTCCTGCAACTCTTGCAGGAACTATTACCATCAACGCAGAAGAAAGTAATGGGAACCTCCCTCCGGGAACATAAACTCCTACGGATTCCAAAGGTACTATCCGTTGACCCAGGACAGTTTCCTTTCCGTCGACTTCAATCTCCATGTCCTTGTACATTGACAGCTGAAATTCCGCGAATTTCCTTATTCTGGATATGTTAGTATCTATTAGTTCCTTAATGTCATCGGGGACAGCATCTATAATTGACTTAATCTCCTCCTCAGTCAACAGGACTCTGTCCATCTCCACTTTGTCGAACAAACGGGTGTAATCCTTGACTGCGTCATCTCCATTAGTACGCACCTTGGAAAGAATATCAGATACTAGCTTTATTAGCTCTTGCTCTTCTCTCTTTGTCTCTAGAGTTTCCCCTTTTATCATACGACATGGCATCTATTTTCAACCTCCTCAATCAAAGACCTCAGTTTCCTTTCCAATGCTTTCTAAATCTTCTCTCTTCCTATTTCTAGTTGATAGGAAGGCAACTATGATTCCAGTTATTATTATCAGAATTACCCAGTATGATGAAATGTTTAGTGGGTAGCTGGGTATTGGAATAAAGACCCCATATATTGCAAAAGCGTAGACGAAGGTTGCAACGAGCGGAAACAGAGCCAGTGGGAGGATTTCCTTCACCTTCATTTTAAGCGTTCTTTTACCCCATACAGGGAGAGAAAAGTTGGCTATAATATGAACGACATACAACGAGGCACCGTTCATTGTAGTTATAACTGCCGCAGCTAAGAATGGCCCCCAGATCAATCCGCCAACTAAAGCAATAATGAAAACTACGATCATTTCAACAATAATAACCCTAAATGGAGCTCCCGTCCTTTTGCCTGTTTTTGCCAAGCTCTTTGGAAAAACTATTGCATCCCTTGCCATTGCAAATCCGGTCCTGCTGAGTGCATTTCCCTCTGCTATTCCGTTCGAAATGAAACTATTCAGGGTGAGGAGCACAAAAATTCCCATTGCTATCGGACCAGCATACTTTCCTACGATAACAAAGCCAGGATTTGATGTTGTAGCAAATGTATTCATCTGGTTAATCCCCCATCCAACAGTAAATGCGTAGGTGCTGATTATATAGGCGAAAGCTGCCATAGCTATTCCAATGAATATTGCTTTCGGAACGTTCTTTTTTGGTTGTTTCATCTCTTCAGAAAGTGTTATCACGGATCCAACTCCAACGTAACCCAGTATCGCGTAAACAGTGGCCAGCCCAAGTTGGCTAAAATTGTGACCAGAAGTTGTGAAAGGAATTGCTGAGTTTGATGGTCCAACCTTGACTATTATGACTATTGAAATTATTACTAGGAATATTATTTCGAGTACTCCACCTATCATCGTATAGTACAGGGAAGGCTTAAGACCACTTAGAAGAAGGACGGTGATGATTATGAATGGAATCATCATCAATGGTATCCATCCCAGCGGGTTGGTTGACAGTACTGGTATAATTGGCCAAAGAACGCCTGCAAAAAATAGTATCGAAAATCCACTTACTGCACCAAGAAGATTGAACAAGTAAAGCCATGATGTAAATGCACCTGCCTTGGATCCAAACCCTGAGGAAACATAAGCGTAATACCCTCCTGCATGTGAAATCCTTTTCGAGAAGGAATAATTCATGTACATTGCAGATAAAACCCCGATGACTGCAATTATATAGGTAAGTGGAAGTGCTGCCCCCACAACACCAGCCTCAACTACATAAAACGAAGCTGCAGTTGCCGCTGGTGCAACAAAAGAGAGACTTTGGAAAACACCTAGCCATAAACTTCCAACGTTCTTTTTGAGGCGAAAATCAGTCTCGTTAGACCCCATAGAACGTAAAATGAGCCTTGATGTATTTATACTTTTATGACTATTTCTCACAATTCAACGAATTGGAAATTACATTCCAAATTATGAAAAAAAGGGAATGATTATTGCACATTCTTAAATATTTAGGACCAATATGTGCAACATGGGAAGGAAGGGTGAAATAGGATTAGATGAATTTGACTTCAGGTTGCTGAAGGAGTTAGTTAATAATGCTTCTCAAACCAATTTGATGATAGGAAGGAAGATAGGGCTGTTTTCTCCGTCTGCAATTAGCAAGAGGAAGAAGGCAATATTCAAACGGGGATTGATATCTGGAGTAAAGGCGCATCTTGTACCAGACAAATGCGGATTGGATTATCCAGTTGCTATTCTTATACGAGCAAAATTTGGTCCGGATTATATAGAGAATCTGGGCATCAAGTTAAAGAATCTGCCCGGGGTGCTTGGTGTTTATAATATAAGTGGCGACATAGATTTTTTAGTCTTCGGGGTTTATAAAAGTAGGATAGAATATCTGAAAATACTTGACAATTTGACTAGAATCCCTGAAATAGAAAGGACAGATACGAGACAGATTCACAAGGTCATCAAGGATTTCGATTATTCCCGGGTGATAACTTGTAATGATAAGTGAGTAAGTCCCAGAACAGTAAAATACCAACCTGGTAAAAGAACAGGAAAATGAGTTTCTATTCCACCAATTCTGGATTTTTCTCTAATTTTTCCCTAAGTTCCCGGGCAAGAATCTCCTTACTTATCCCCTTTGTTAATTTTCGTATATAGTCGATATCCTCTGGGTATGAGATTGCATTCCAGAGACAGGAAACCTGGCAATTATTGCACCCAACCATGCAATTATCCGGAAAAAGAACCTCGGCCTTGTGAGAGAGAACGTTGAACCCAAAGACATTCCTTTTCTCACTGCATGTAACTACACATAGACCGCATCCTGTGCATTTATTAGGGTCTATTATGGGATGCCACCTTATTTCTGATCTATTAATTCCGTGCCACTTAGCAAATTCTGGTATCACAACTTCCCCCCTCCGCCCTTGCCCACGACATGATCTGGAAATTTACGGAGCCTGTCTTCAAGCTCTTCCTTGACCCTCGGATAAATCTTGTATCTGATGGCAACGCTCCTGATGAAAGTTGAGGGGTCTGAAGGGAATGTTATTGCGTCCTCGGGGCACACTTTACCACAGGTTGTACAGCCCAGAACACAATTCTGTGGAACTGCAACCCTTGGCTTTCCGTCCAGCAAGTTCCATTTGAAAACTGAATTTCCACAGCTGATTATGCAGAGGCTACAACCGGTGCATGCCTCTCCATCTATTGAAGGATACCATTCCAGTTTCATTCTATCAACCCCATGCCAAGACTTCTTCCCTAAAAGCTGAGGGTTCCCCTCATTGTTCATGTTCGATTCACTGTTCCGTATCAAATCATAATAATTAAATATGATGATTTGGGACCTACCAGGCCTCTCTGGAAGGGCGCATCTACTTCAGGAAAGGACTGCCTTACTTTAAGAGAGCAGGATAAATATGTCTCATTTTTTCGACTTTTGGCTTTATCACATAATTGCAGTAAGCCGTTTTTGGGTTATTCCTAAAATAATCCTTATGGTATGATTCTGCTGGGTAGAAGTTCCTCAATGGTTCGACCGACGTTACGATCTTCTTTGACAGTTTCTTCTCGTGCTCCCTCAAGGATGCCCTGATAGTACTTTCATCTGAATCATTATCGTAAAATATGACCGACCTGTACTGCTCCCCCACATCGTTTCCCTGCCTATTGAGGGATGTTGGATCATGCATTGAAAAGAATATATCCAGGATTTCCTGGAGAGTTATTTTTTCTGGATCGTAGTCTACTTTCGTTACTTCCACGTGACCGGTATTCCCTTCGCAGACCATCTCGTAAGTGGGATTCTTTACATTTCCGCCGGAATATCCCGGCTGAGTCTGTTCCACCCCCTCCAAAATAGAGAATACAGCCTCTGTACACCAGAAACACCCTCCCCCCAAAACTATTGATTTGCTCACAGTATCACTCGGGGCTAGGTATGAATTTAAGGGATATTGAGTTGACGCAGTGCCTTACGTCTTTACGAGTATATTTTTCACCGTAAAAGACGTGTCCAAGGTGGGCATCACAGTTAGAGCACCTTAACTCCGTCCTCTCACCATCTTTATCCACGAGCTTCCTGACCGCGCCGTCTATCTCATCGTCAAAACTCGGCCATCCGCATCCAGAATCAAATTTATCCTCTGACCTGTAGAGGGGGCGCCCACATCTCTTGCAGACGTACGTCCCTCTCTTGAAATTATTGTAATATTCCCCGGAGAAGGGGCGCTCAGTCCCCCCATACAATATCACATTTACTTCCTCCTTCGTGAGCTCGTCATCTTTCAATCTTTCGTTCACAGATATATGACGGTAACTCCGGATAAAAACATGTTGTCACACTGCCACTAAACTGATGAGGTCATTTACAGGAGGGGCATGGAGCTTGCCACCTGCATTCAATGGAATCCATCCAAAAAAATATATCTACAATGAAGATGAACATATCATTGAGCGCATCAACAGGAGAAATTCATGACTGCATCTTTTGCAGGATTGTGGATGGGGATGAAGATGGAACATTCATATACAGGAACACCAAAGTATCGGCATTTCTCGACATCCATCCCCTTTTCGAAGGGCATACCCTAATTGTCCCTAATGTGCATTTTGCCGACATAACGGACGTGCCGGAGGAGTATATTGCTGAAATAGCCAGAGTAACCAAAATTGTGAGCAATATGATGATTAAAAGTCTTGGTGCAGAAGGTATAAATGTCATGCATTCAACAGGACGCCCAGCCGGACAGACTATCTTTCACTTTCACGTTCACGTACTCCCAAGGAGAAATGGGGACGACGACGGGTTCCAGAGGTGGTGGTTCTCAAGGTCTCATAGGGCCACAAGACAAGAGCTCGATTCTCTTGCTGAGAAAATGCTACGGTAGGGAATTGAGGAAGAGGCCGCCTAATTTAGCCACTGCTTAAATATTCAGAATCCATTTGGAAACATGGTCAGGAAAGAGAGAGATTCTTTGGGGGAAGTTGAGATTCCTGATGACAGGTTATATGGGCCGGAAACTGTGCGTGCACTTTCAAATTTCCCATACTACCGATTTATGGATAGGAGAATAATAGACACCCTGATAGTAATAAAGAGATCATACGTCAAGGCTTTTACCAGTAAGGGAAAGATACCAAAGGATATCGGGGAAATCATAATCAAGGCGGCGGACGAGCTTCTCAAGAATAAGAACGAATTGGATTTTCCACTGAAATACATTCAAGCGGGAGCCGGTACGTCTACGAACATGAATGTAAACGAAGTGATTGCAAACAAGGCGCTTGAACTGATGGGGAAGCCAAAAGGTAGTCATGATATCATAAGCCCACACAATCAGGTGAACGTTGGGCAGTCTACGAATGACGTCATTCCGGCGGCAATAAGGATAACATCTTACTTCACCCTCATTTCATTGTCAAAGGTCCTTGGAAAGGTCATAGACAGGCTGGACATTCTCGCAAAGGAAAACGCTTGGAGGATCAAGACCGGGAGGACGCACCTTCAGGATGCATCAGCGGTCACCTTTGGCGGGGAATTCGGTGCTTATGCCTATGAGCTCAGATCCTTTTTGGATGAGAAAGATTACATTTTAACTAGACTGAGAAGACTGAACCTTGGAGGAACGGCAGTTGGAACGGGGGCGAATCTACCACAAGATGTGAGGGATTTAGTTTACAGAAACTTGAACGAGTTCTATAGTGAGAAATTCATCCCAGCCGAGAACCTGATGACGGTCATGCAGTTCACATCTGACTTCAATCTCCTCGCATCGTGGATCAGTAATTTATCAGCCGCATTAATAAAGATGTCAAGGGACCTCAGACTGATGAATTCCGGTCCAGTTGCCGGATTCAATGAAATTATGCTTCCTGCAGTCCAGCCCGGGTCTTCTATCATGCCCGGAAAGGTCAATCCAAGCATACTGGAAGCTGTCACAATGGGTGCATTGCTTGCCAGAGGGTATGCCCAGACGGTGAATGATGCATCTTCCCAGGGGGAAATGGAAATTAATGTATTCACACCGATCATTTACACAGCACTAATGGAAGCATTTGACATCCTGAGCGTTTCCCTTTCTATCCTTGAGGAAAAAAGCCTGAGGGGAATAAAGATTAATTCGGATTATGCCTACGAAATCCTTTTGAATTCTCCAGGAACCGCACTCCTGCTCAATCCAGTAATAGGATATGAAAGGACCGCTGAAATTGTAAAGGAATCGAGGGAGAAAAACGTACCATTCCTTAAGTTGCTGAGGGAGAAGAAGATATTGACAGAGGAACAGATAAAGAAGATATTCAGCCCCGAAAATATGCTCAACACCTGACCTTCGATGCTCTGGTGAAATGAACTGCTTAGAACCTGCAGCTTTGATCGTTCCCCCTTGAAAAAAATAAATACTCAGGATAAATCTGGTTCAATATAAGAGGATTACATGTATTTCATAATTGAGACAAATGAAACAGTTAGAGTCCCCCCTGAAAGTCTCGGGGAAGAGTATGAAACAACTGCGAAGTCAATAGCAGTTAGAAATGTGGAGGGTAAGATCGGAGTCCTGGATAGACAACTGGTAAAGGATTCCAATGACAGGAAGTATGTGAATCTTTTGGTTCTTGACTCGAAGCTTGAAGGGGAGGGGAGGGTTGTCCATGGAGACGGTGGGGTTTATCAGGAAGTGAAGATGAAGATTCTTGCCTTTCAACCAATGATGCAGGAAGTTGTCGAAGGAGACATTGCTGACATCAAAAAATTCGGAGCATTTGTCAGCATAGGGCCAATCGAGGGTTTGCTGCACGTCAGTCAGGTGATGGATGACAGGATCGAAGTGGATGAAGATAACAAGAGGATGATGGGGAAAGATACGAAGAGGGACCTCAAGACCGGGGATCTTGTACGCGCCAGGATCGTTGCCCTATCTCTGTCTGACTCCAAGATAGAAGAGAGCAAGATAGGATTGACAATGAGGCAAAACTTCCTTGGAAAATTCCAGTGGCTTAAAGGTGAGGCCAAATGATAAAGCTCAGGGCATGCAGAAACTGTAAGAATGTGACTGAAAGTGAAAGGTGCGAAAAGTGTGGCGGTGAGACGGTTCTTGAATGGAAGGGCTATCTGTTCATTCTTGACCCTGCACGTTCATTGATTGGAAAGAGGGCAGGAATTACTACGCCAGGTGAGTATGCAATTAAAGTTAGATAAGGACATAATCATACCATTGGAATCAAGGGAAAATTTTTCGAGGATGCCAGAAGTACTGATAACGAAAGAATCCCAGATCGTGTTCATGTCAACGAAGACACTCGTGACAGTTGGGGACGTGGTCACCGCAACTGCACTTCGTTATCGTATCATACCCAAACTCTCAATCATAGATTTCAAGACAAAAAGAGATGAAGTTTTACCTCCGCTGCCTGAGAAGTGGGACAGGTCCGTACAGGTGAAAAATGCACCGGGAAGTATCTCCGTTGAACTCTGGGACTCGATTGAAGTTGCATTCAGGTCGAAAGGAAATACGCTGATTGAGGTGGACGGAGAGGAGGATCTTGCATCCGTTCCGGCCATACTGATGGCTCCTGAAGGTGCGATAGTTATTTATGGCATTCCCGATAAGGGGATAGCGGTCTATGAAGTGGGGGAGTGCCTTAGAAAGCACGTTAGTGAAGAGATAGATAAATTAAGGTGAGATGGAAATGAGAATAGAAATAACGAATAGAGAAGAAAACAAGCTCCTGAATAGAGTTGAGGTCAGGTACAAGGCCGTCCACTCTAAAGAGAAAACTCCGAGCAGGGAGGAGTCCAGGAACCAGCTTGCTGCAAATTTACAGGTTCCAAAAGAACTGGTGATTATAGACTACCAGAAGTCAAAATTTGGCAAGAATTATACGGAAGGTTATGCGAAGGTCTACAAAACGAAAGAAGAAGCAATGGCATTAGAACCGGACTTCTTGCTCATCAGGAATGGCCTTAAATCAAAGGAAGGAGATAAGGATGCAAAAACGGGAACTGTATAAGGTAGAGGATGGAAAGGTAATCAGGAAGGGAAAATTCTGCCCTAAGTGTGGTCCAGGTGTTTTCCTGGCTCAGCACGAAGACAGGCTTACCTGCGGAAGATGCGGTTATTCAGAGCTCATTGTAAAGGAGTAGGTTTACAATCTCCCACCTGAGCGAATTGTTTTTAATTTCCATGCTTCCTAGAGATGGTGCTATAACTGACAGTACTTGCATTGGATCGGCAGCTTGAGAAATCTAGGAAAAGCTTAAAAGGACGTAATTTTTTAACTTTCGGTGATTATGATCCAAATCAAGGTTGACGGCAAGACTATAAGAGAATTTTCAAACTTAATCTTGACCCTCGTCCAGGAGGCAAGGGTTGATTTTAAACCGGATGGAATATCTGCCAAGGTCATGGACCCTGCACGTGTTGCAATGATCTCCATCGACATCAAGAGGGAGGCGTTCCAGGAATTCGATGTTAATGGAGAGGACAGCCTTGGACTAGATATAGAGAAGATGCGGAATTTCCTGAGGCTTACAGACGCATCTGAAATTATCGACTTGAAATACGATGGGAAGAAAATCTCCATGAAGACGGGAAATCTGTCGGCGGGGATTCCGATCATAGACCCTTCTGCGCTAACCACTCCTAAAATACCGACAATAGAGCCGCAGGATAAGATCGTAACAGACCTGATCCAAATTATAAAGGGAATAAAGGCAGCAGAAGGTATATCGGAGGTCGTTACATTCAGTGTGAAGAGTGACGAATTAAAAATCTACGCGAAGGGTGAGACTGATTCAGAAACAATTGAAATGACTATTCCAAAAAGCCTGGCCAAGGAGTTCATATTCACCTCGGACTCGAAGAGTTCCTTCGCACTTGAATACCTCACGAAATTCCTGAGAGCACTCGAGAGCACAGAAGAAGTATCGATTGCACTGGGAAATGACTATCCATTGAGGATGGAAGCGCCCATAGTGAACGGGAAGGGAAAGGTCACCTTCCTCATCGCTCCCCGGATTGAGAACATCTAAAGTGTTTAGTTCTTAGCCCGGAGGTCGCTCTTAATTTCAGAAGGAAGAGGAGGTTATTGATTCCGTCTTTCCACGGTCTCAACTTCTTTTCTCCCATTCTTCTTCCATAGCTTATTGGAACCTCTTTGTAGCAGAATTCTGTCGCTGCCCGAATTTTGATTTCTTCTGAAAATTCCATCCCGTCTGCTGATGGCATGATCTTATTCAGGATGTTCGTTCTAAACGCCCACATTCCTGACTGGCTATCCACCACGTTTACCATAAACAGGATTCTGGCCAGAAGGCTGAGAATCTTATTTCCGACCATGTGCATTGAGCTTATAGCCTCTCTCGAGGAACCGGATAATCTTCCTCCGGAGACAAAATCATATCCTTCGCTCAGGGTATCAAGAAGCCTTTTTATCTCATCCGGAGGGTATGTACCGTCACCATCTAACGTTACTATAATCTCCCCTCTTGCGACTGAAAATCCTTTCCTGTAGGCATATCCATAGCCCCTCCGGGGCTCATTCACGACTACTGCACCTGACGCACGTGAAATTTCAGAAGTCCTGTCAGTTGAATCGGAATCTACGACGATGATCTCACCGTCTTTGTCAATCTCCTTTATCCCTGCAATGACTTTACCTATACTCCTCTCCTCATTCAGTGCGGGTATTACGTAAGAGATCATTCCTCACCCACCAAAAAGATAGCCCAGCATTCCAATTATCAGTCTGGAAGATTCAATCGCTGGATGTTTACGTAAGTTCTCTCTGTTGAAAGTGCTTTTCACCCCGTGTTTCCTCTTAATGAGCCTCCTTCCGGCACCATCGTAATAACTCTGCGTCAGGAGGGATTGGTAGCTTTCCCGGGGATGGTGGTAGACCACTAGATCATTGTCATAAAAAATTTCATATCCGCTCTTGATTGCCCTTATGTTAAGGTCAACATCCTCCGCAGTGTTAAATCTCTCATCAAACATCCCTATTCTTTCTATTACTTCCCTGCTGTACATCAGGTTGTTGGAAGGGTATGTGACATCCTTTCCCTCGTAAATGATTGGCACTCTTCCTAACTCTGACCATGCAGAACTAGATTTCTGTATGATCCTGCCGGCAACGATTTTATGACCCAGGTCCTTCTTTATACCATGCCCCCAGGTTTCAGAGATTTCAGTGTCAGAATCAAGGAAAACCAGGTTTGCCCCTGCAGAAAGTCTTATGCATTCATTCCTCCCCACAGACCGGTTTCCTCTTTTTCTCGCAACTATAATTTTGCCATTTTCGTTTTTAGTTTTAAGAAATTCATATGTACCATCGGTGGAAAAAGCATCTACGACTACTATCTCAAAATCGTCATCGAGCGTTTCAAGTGAATGTATTAGAGCCTCCATGTTTTTAAGATCGTTCTTTACAGTTATCAGGACTGAAATTCTCATTTTGTGCATGAATGTTACAAAGAATAAAAGTTTACTTTTGAGGGGAACGTTATTTACTCGCATTCATTATCTCTCCGTGGATAATATCCTAGACGACGAATTTATCATAGAACTTGATGATTCTCCCCCTTTCAGCTGGATAAGACAGAGCCCAAATAGGTTTATGACCTGCACCTTGAAAGAGACTGTGGATTCAGTAACAGTTCATTCAACTGGGAATGCTCTTCAGATCTCGAAGATGGTGAGAGATCTGGTAGGTTCGGCCAAATTAAGAGCTGATGACTCCTTCACTTCCATGGGGGAGGGGACGAACGTGATCATCAGTTACTCCGGGGAACTGAGAAAGGCTATTGCACTGGTTAAAGAGTCGACGGGAAGAGGGATAGTGATGTCGTCAGGTGGTACAATCAAGAACATCGCTAGGGATAAGGCGTGGGATTATATTCCACTTCCAAAGGGCTATCCTACCAGATTCATCTTTCCGGAAATATTTGGATGTTTGCTATCCCTTTTAGGAAAAAAAATCGAATGCCCTGCACTTGAGGACTTCATAGATTCAATTATGCCATCGTCCATAACGGAAGATAATTTATCGAAACAGATAGCTTACAGACTGGCAAAGGAAGAGAAAATAATTTTGCTTCATGATGAACAATCAGCAGGCCTTGCGGGGAGATTCAGGGACGACTTCGAAATAAATGCTGGGATAAATGTTGATTTGAGAAATATATCCAAAATCGGGTTACCAGGAACCGAAGTTGCTCCTGAAAAATACGTCTTCTCAATAACCAAAAAGGCAGGGAACCTTGAAGAGGGGAGGGTAAGTTCCCTACCATTTGATTCTTCCTCCATGGAAGGCTATATAGAAAATGCACTCATTGCAGAGATGTCATCGCTATATCTGGGGTTCCTAAAGAAAAGGGAGATAGAATTTTTGGACAGAGACACGGAATAACGAAATAATTTTCTCCAAATGGTCATGTGGATTAAAGGTTTATATTATCATAAATTATAGCTTAACGTCATGAAGAAAATGACTATTGACAGCCTTTTCAATGACTATTCCAAGAAATCTTATGTTGAAGGAACATTGCTGATGTCAAAGGTGGGTACACCCATAGCAGGAAATAAACCAAAGGACGTTCTCGAGCCTTCCTTTGTCCCGTTGGCAAGCGTGACCTATGAAGGGGCAAACGAACTTGCTGCCACGACCGGCAGGGAATTTAAGGAGATGACTATTGAACTGACAAACGGAAGTAGGATCATAATAAGGCAGGTACTAGGATCATATCTTCTGGCGGTAGAAGTTCAAAGGTACGATGACAAGGTCAGAGATGACATTGAATCGTTGACAGACCAGCTCTCTCAACTTATCTCTAAGTATGATCAATAAAGGCTAGCTAAACAGATGTTTTTCAATGACTAGAGGAGCGGCAGCAACTGTTTATATCACTCCTATTAGATCTCCAGATTTTGTGGTGAGAAAAGTTTTAATACTACATTTCCATATCTAAAATAGATATCAGAAAATGATATGGTGGTAAAAATGAGACACTATGATGAAGGAGAAGGAAGGCATGGCAGAATGGGAATGATGGGGAATTACAGAGCGCACTCAAGA
>Ga0078972_1003305_pt1 | contig 48901 bp, 47 predicted proteins | sample YelNatPaOPGAMG01_FD_67568 | JGI IMG/M metagenome (GOLD analysis project Ga0078972, IMG submission 67568) | Hot spring thermophilic microbial communities from Obsidian Pool, Yellowstone National Park, USA - OP-RAMG-01 (SPADES assembly) (version 2) | ecosystem: Environmental > Aquatic > Thermal... | reverse complement strand
CGGGACCAGCGGCGACGGTGTCAAGGCTGCCGACGGAACGGCCGGCGCGGCCGGGGCCGGCGGCACCGGCGGCAACGGTGGCGCGGGCGGAAACGGTGAAGGCGTCATCGATGGAACGAACCAGTCCGGCGGCAACGGCGGTGCCGGCGGAGAGGGCGGCGCTGGTGGGGACGGCGCCACCGGCGCAGCCGCCGGCCAGGGTTCCACCGGCGGCGCCGGCGGCGCCGGCGGTCAGGGTGGCCAAGGTGGTGCAGCCAGCCAATCAGGGTCCGGCCTGTTTGGGTCCAACGGCAATGGCGGGCCCGGCGGTGATGGCGGTCCGGGTGGCACCGGCGGTGATGGCGGCTCTGGCGGCAACATCGGCGGAGGTGGCGGCACCGGCGGCAACGGCGGGGCCGGCGGAGCCGGTGGCGCGCCCGGCGACGGCTACTATGCCCAGTCCGGTCTCGAAGGGCCAGGAGTCGTCGGCACGGGCGGGGTCGGGGGCGCCGGCGGCGCCGGAGGCGCCGGCGGCAATGGTGGGCAAAGCGCCGACGGCTTGGTCGGCGGCAGCGGAGGCGACGGTGGCACCGGGGGCGTCGGAGGAACCGGCGGCAGCGGCACCGACGGCTACCTGCAAGGCATGAACGGCGGCGACGGCGGAAACGGCGGCGCCGGAGGGGCGGGTGGAATCGGCACCGACGGCAGTCCCGACGGCCACGGCGGTCAAGGCGGTGACGGCGGCAACGCCGGTGGCGGTGGCAGCGCCGCCTATGCGGGGCCTGACGCGAACGGCGGCGACGGCGGTTCTGGCGGGAACGGCGGTATCGCCGGCAGCGGCAGCGACGCCATCGGCGGCAATGGCGGCAATGGCGGAGTCGGCGGCAGCGGCGGCCCGGTCGGCTCGCCCGGCACCAACGGGACCGGCGGCCTCGGGGCCGACGGCGGCACCGACGGCACCCCGACCGTGGATAACGAAACCGTCGGCCTGACCATGTACGGCCCGTACGCCATCATAGATATCTCGGTCAATGGCGGGCCGACGGTGCCGGTGCTGGTCGACACCGGATCCACCGGTCTTGTAATGGAGCCCCAATACGTGGGAACAGAATCCCCGCTGGGCCCTGCGGTGTCGTCGGGGGCTTTTGAGTACGGCAGCTCCCCGGCGCTGTTTTACGACACCTACGACACGACGGTGAGTTTCGGCGACGGGATCGACACCTCGTCGACTGCCGTCAACGTGCTCACCCCGGGCTCGTCGGCGGCGTTGCAGAACTATTTGTTCGGCTTCCCGGCAGACGGCGTTTTAGGTATTGGTCCCAATGACGGAGCTCCGGGCACCAGCACCGTGATCACGGCGTTGCCGGGCACCTTGGACCAGGGGGTATTGATCAACGAGTCCCACGGCGTGTTGGAGTTCGGTCCCAACCCGTTACCGAGCGTTGTGGCGGTTGACGGATCGCCGATGACCTCCCTGGACGTGCAAGTCGGCGACGGGCCTAAGGTGCCCGTTTCTGACATGTTCATCGATTCCGGCGGCGCGTACGGCGTACTCCCGTCATCGGTGCTCGACACCGGTCAGACATCGGGAACCGTGCCGGCGGGAACCCCTATCTCGGTCTATACCAGCAGCGGCGAGCAGCTGTACTCCTACGTCACGACCGCGACGAACACGCCGATCGTCACGACCGAGGACCTGGCGAACACCGGGTATGAGCCTTTCGACCTGGGGCCGGTGTACATCGGGGAGAGTCCCAGCGGTTACGGGACGACAATCTTCGACTATTGACCACGCAGTCGCCGCTGGCGGGCGTGTGTGGTGAGTGGGTCTGCGCAAGCGGGAAGTCCCGATTACGGTGCCCGCGTCATCGCCGCACTCGATGGGGTGCCGGGGCTGAAATCATGGGCTGAAATCATGGGCTGAAACCATGGCGATCGCCCGGTGGCGAAAGCAGGCGATGACGGAGGTGATGACGGTGTCCACCGCGCTGCGCCCCAGCATCGGCTCTGATGTGCCGCTGTCGGTGCTCGCCGCCCGGGTCGGCGCCGTGGCTGTGCAGGGCCCTCCTCATTCCGGGGCGGGCCCCGAACCGCGTATCGGCGGGGTGACACTGCGAGCACAAGACGTGCTGCCCGGCGATCTGTTCGCCGCGTTGCCCGGCGCGTCGACACACGGCGCCCGTTTTGCCGGTGAGGCGGTCCGACGCGGGGCGGTGGCGGTGCTCACCGATGCGACCGGGGTGCAAGAGTTGGCCGCCCACCCGCTCGGTTCCGTCCCGGTGCTGAGTCACCCGGCGCCACGCACCGTCCTCGGTGAGCTGGCCGCCACGGTTTACGGCCATCCCTCGGAGCGGCTCGCAGTCGCCGGAATCACCGGCACGTCCGGCAAGACCACCACCACGTATCTGGTCGAGGCAGGCCTGCGGGCGGCCGGGCGGACGGTGGGGCTGATCGGCACCATCGGCATCCGCATCGACGGCGCCGACGTGCCCAGCGCGCTGACCACGCCCGAGGCTCCGGAGCTGCAGGCCCAGCTGGCGGTGATGGCCGAACGCGGAGTGGATACCGTGGTGATGGAGGTGTCCAGCCACGCCCTGGCGCTGGGCCGCGTGGATGCTATCCGCTTCGCGGTCGGCGCTTTTACCAACCTTTCTCGCGACCATCTCGACTTTCACCGGAGCATGGCCGACTACTTCGCGGCCAAGGCGCGGTTGTTCGATCCGGACTCGCCGCTGCGTGCCCATACCGCGGTGGTGTGTGTCGACGACGACGCCGGCCGCGCGATGGCCGCTCGCGCTGGTGCGGCGATCACCGTCAGCGCCGCCGGCGCCGCCGCCGATTGGCGCGTCGAAGATGTGTCTGCCGACGCCGGCGGGAGCGAGTTCACCGCGCTCGACCCGGCCGGTGTGCACCACCGGGTGGCTATCCGGCTGCCGGGCCGCTACAACGTCGCCAATGCGCTTGTTGCACTGGCGATTCTGGATTCCCTCGGGGTTTCTCCGGAGCAGGCGGTATTCGGGCTGCGTGATACCACCGTCCCGGGGCGACTGGAGCAGGTCGACTGCGGTCAAGATTTTTTCGCGCTGGTCGACTACGCCCACAAGCCGGGCGCATTGCGTGCGGTGCTGCAAGCCGTTCGCCGTCCCGGCAGCCGGCTGGCGGTGGTGTTCGGCGCCGGCGGCGACCGCGATCCCGGCAAGCGGTCGCCGATGGGCAGGATTGCCGCCGAGCTGGCCGACCTTGTCGTCGTCACCGACGACAACCCGCGCGGCGAGGATCCCGACGCGATTCGCCGCGAGATCCTGCGCGGTGCCGCCGGCGCCGGCAGTGCCGCAGCGATCGTCGAGATCGGCGACCGGCGGGCGGCGATCCGGCACGCGGTGGCCTGGGCAGGCCCCGGCGACGTCGTGCTGATCACCGGCAAGGGGCATGAAATCGGGCAGAGCGCCGCCGGACAGACCCGCCCGTTCGACGACCGGGTCGAGCTGGCCGCTGCCCTTCGGGAGCGGGCGTGATCGACCTGACCGTCGCCCAGATCGCCGAGATTGTCGGCGGGCAGCTGGCCGACATCACCCCGGCGGCCGCCGCCGAGCTGCACGTGACCGGCACCGTCGAGTTCGACTCGCGCCGGGTCACGCCCGGCGGCTTGTTCCTGGCGCTCCCGGGCGCTCGCACGGACGGCCACGACCACGCCGCGGCGGCGATGGCGGCCGGTGCGGTCGCGGTGCTGGCCGCCCGCCCCGTCGGGGTGCCCGCGATCGTGGTCGCACCCGTGGCTGCTGACCCGCACGCGGCCAGCCGGGCCGCGGTTCTCGAGCGCGACACCGACGGGTCCGGTGCGGCAGTGCTGGCCGCGCTGGCCAAACTGGCGTCGCAGGTGGCGGCACGCCTGGTGGAAAAGGGACTGACCGTCGTCGGGATCACCGGATCGTCAGGCAAAACCTCGACCAAGGACCTGCTCGCCGCGGTGCTGGCGCCGCTCGGCGAGGTGGTGGCGCCACCGGGCTCGTTCAACAACGAGCTGGGTCACCCCTGGACGGTGCTGCGCGCCACCGAAAGCACCGACTATTTGATCCTGGAGCTTTCGGCCCGCCATCGTGGCAACATCGCGGCGCTGGCGGCCGTCGCGCCGCCCGCGATCGGCGTGGTGCTCAACGTCGGTACCGCGCACCTGGGTGAGTTCGGCTCGCGACAAGCCATCGCCGACACCAAAGCCGAGTTGCCGCAATCTGTTCCACGATCCGGCGTGGTCGTCCTCAATGTCGATGACCCGGCGGTGGCCGCGATGGCCGACAAAACCGCCGCCCGGGTGATCACGGTCAGTCGGGCCGGACCCGCCGACGTCTGGGCTGGTCCGGTGACTCTCGACGACTTGGCCCGGCCACGCTTTACGCTGCACGCCGGTGCGCACACTGCCCAGGTGCAACTGGCCGTGTCCGGCGACCATCAGGTCAGCAACGCGCTGTGCGCCGCGGCGGTTGCGCTGCACCGCGGCGCCGCAGTCGAACAGGTGGCGGCCGCGCTCGCCGACGCGCATCCGGTGTCGGCGCACCGGATGCGGGTGACAACCCGTGCCGACGGGGTGACCGTGATCGACGACGCCTACAACGCCAACCCGGATTCGATGCGGGCCGGTCTGCAGGCGTTGGCCTGGATGGCGCGTGGGGGGCGGCGCAGTTGGGCGGTGCTCGGCGAGATGGCCGAACTCGGCGACGATGCGATATCGGAGCACGACCGCATCGGCCGGCTGGCGGTGCGCTTAGATGTGTCTCGACTCGTTGTCGTCGGAGTGGGGAGAGCTATGGGCGCCATGCACCACGGTGCGGTCATGGAGGGCTCGTGGGGGGCGGAAGCCGACAGAGGGGCTCGCCTCGTCGCCGACGCCGACGCCGCCCTGGCATTGTTACGGGCTGAACTGCAGCCGGGGGATGTGGTGCTGGTCAAGGCGTCCAACTCGGTTGGGCTGGGGGCTCTCGCGGATGCGCTGGTCGCCGACGCGGGGCCGAGGGGCCGCGCCGCTACTCGCGCGAAGCGCTCGTCACCCACGGCCCGCGGTCACGGCCGGGGCGTTTCCCGATGATCGAAGTCCTCGTCGCCGTCGCCATCGCGCTGACGGTGTCCATTGTGGCAACCCCGGTGCTGATCCGGCTGTTCACCAGGCAGGGATTCGGTCACGAGATCCGCGAGGACGGACCACCGACCCACCACACCAAGCGCGGTACACCGTCGATGGGCGGCGTGGCGATCCTGGCCGCAATCTGGGCGGGCTACCTGGGCACCCACCTCGTCGGCCTGGCGTTGCAGGGGCCGGGCCCGTCGGCCTCGGGTCTGCTGGTGCTGATGCTGGCCACCGTGCTGGGCGCCGTCGGATTCGTCGACGACCTGATCAAAATCCGCCGCTCCCGCAACCTCGGTTTGAACAAGACCGCCAAGACCGTCGGGCAGATCGTGGTTGCCGTGCTGTTCGGTGTGCTGGTGCTGGGATTCCGCAGTAAAGGTCTCACCCCGGCCAGCCCCAACTTGTCCTACGTGCGTGAGATTGCGACCGTCACCTTGGCTCCCGCGCTGTTCGTCGCGTTCTGTGTGCTGATGGTCTACGCCTGGTCGAACGCGGTGAACTTCACCGACGGCCTGGACGGGCTGGCAGGCGGCAGCATGGCGATGGTCAGCGCCGCCTACGTGCTCATCACGTTCTGGCAGTACCGCAACGCCTGCGCCACCGCGCCGGGGCTGGGTTGCTACAACGTGCGCGATCCACTGGATCTGGCACTGGTCGCCGCGGCGGCGGCGGGCGCCTGTATCGGCTTTCTGTGGTGGAATGCCGCGCCGGCCAAGATCTTCATGGGCGACACCGGCTCACTGGCGCTGGGCGGCATCATCGCGGGATTGTCCGTATGCAGCCGCACCGAGCTGCTCGCGGTGGTGCTCGGCGCGTTGTTCGTTGCCGAGATCACCTCGGTAGTGATACAGATCCTGGCATTCCGTACCACCGGACGGCGGGTGTTCCGGATGGCACCGTTTCATCACCATTTCGAGCTGGTCGGCTGGGCGGAGACCACAGTGATCATCCGGTTTTGGCTGTTGACTGCGATCAGCTGCGGTCTGGGGGTGGCGCTGTTCTACAGCGAGTGGCTGGCCGCCACCGGCGGTTGAGATGACGGCGCTGCATCCGCTTGCTCCCGGTGCCCGTGTGCTGGTCACCGGCGGAGGGGTGACTGGCCGGTCGGTGCTGGCGGCGCTCGGCAGGCTGGGTGTGCCGGCAACGTTGTGCGACGACGACCCGGCGATCCGGCAGCGCCACGCCGACGCGGGAACGCCGACGGTCAGCGCGTCGAGGGCCGTCGAGCACATCGGCGACTACACCCTGGTCGTCACCAGCCCCGGCTTCCGGCCGACTGCGCCGGTGCTGGCCGCCGCCGCGGCGGCCGGACTGCCGATCTGGGGGGACGTCGAACTGGCCTGGCGGCTCGACGTGGCCGAGTACTACGGCCCGGCGCGACGCTGGCTGGCCGTCACCGGCACCAACGGCAAGACCACCACCACGTCGATGTTGCAGGCGATGCTGACGGCGGCGGGTCTGCGCAGCCGGCTGTGCGGCAATATCGGCAATCCGGTGCTCGACGCGTTGGGCGAGACCGCCGACCTGCTGGCGGTGGAGCTTTCGAGCTTTCAGCTGCATTGGGCGCCGTCACTGCGACCGGCGGCCGGCGTCGTGCTCAACATCGCCGAGGACCATCTGGACTGGCACAACAGCATGGCCGACTACACCGCTGCCAAGGCGCGGGTGCTCGCCGGCCAGGTCGCGGTGGTCGGGCTGGACGACACCCGCGCGGCCGCGCTGCTGGCCGGGGCGCCCGCGCCGGTTCGGGTCGGCTTTCGGCTTGGCGAGCCGCAGGCCGGCGAACTCGGTGTGCGCGGAGGCCGGCTGGTCGACCGGGCCTTCGCCGACGACCTGACGCTGGCGCCGGTCTCGGCGATACCGGTGCCCGGCCCGGTGGGCGTGCTCGATGCGCTGGCGGCCGCGGCGCTGGCCCGCAGCCTCGACGTGGCCGCCGGGGCGATCGCGGACGGACTGGCGTCGTTCCAGGCGGGTCGTCATCGGGCCGAGCTGGTAGCCGTCGTCGGCCAGGTCAGCTACGTCGACGATTCCAAAGCCACCAATCCGCACGCCGCGCAGGCCTCGGTGCTGGCCTACCCGCGGGTGGTGTGGATTGCCGGCGGTCTGCTCAAGGGCGCGTCGGTCGACGCGGCGGTGGCCCGGATCGCGGATCGGTTGGTGGGTGCGGTGGTGATCGGTCGTGACCGGGCGCAGGTTGCCGAGGCGTTATCGCGACACGCGCCGGATGTCCCCGTCGTACAAGTTGTAACGGGCGAGGATGCTGATATGCGTGAGACTTTTGAGTCATCTGTGACTCCTGTGACTAAAGTTGTCGCCAGGTCCGGCGATACGGTCGGCACCCGCGTGATGACCGCGGCCGTGGCCGCGGCCCGGGAGCTGGCCGGACCCGGTGACACGGTGCTGTTGGCGCCGGCTGGTGCGTCCTTTGATCAGTTCAGCAGCTACGCCGAGCGCGGTGACCTGTTCGCGGCCGCGGTTCGGGCTGCCGCCGCCGAGGCCCGGTAGCAGGCGGTGGCCAACGTGCTGGCCCGGTTGCTGGGCCGGGGATCCGATGGTGGACAGCCGACCGAGACGACGGCGCAGTCCGCCGCGCCCGCTGCAAGGACCCGGTTCGGCGCCTGGCTGGGCCGGCCCATGACGTCGTTTCACCTGATCGTCGCCGTCGCTGCGCTGCTGACCACGCTCGGTCTGATCATGGTGCTCTCGGCCTCGGGGGTGCGCTCCTACGACGACGACGGGTCGGCATGGGTGATTTTCGGGCGGCAGGTGCTGTGGACGGTGATCGGGCTGGGGGCGTGTTACCTCGCGTTGCGGATGCCGGTGCGGTTCATCCGGCGCATGGCGTTCTCCGGTTTCGCGCTCACCATCGTGTTGCTGGTGCTGGTGCTGGTGCCCGGAATCGGCAAGATGGCCAACGGCTCACGCGGATGGTTCGTGGTCGCCGGCTTTTCGATGCAGCCTTCCGAGCTGACCAAGGTCGCCTTCGTCATCTGGGGTTCGCATCTGCTGGCCGCCCGGCGGATGGAGCGAGCGTCGCTGCGCGAGATGCTGGTCCCGCTGGTACCGGCGGCCGTTGTCGCGCTGGCCCTCATCGTCGCCCAGCCTGACCTGGGTCAGACGGTGTCACTGGGCATCATCCTGCTGGCCCTGCTCTGGTACGCCGGGCTGCCGCTGCGGGTCTTTGTCAGCTCGCTGGTCGCGATCATCGTGTCCGGGGCCATCCTGGCGGTGTCCGAGGGCTACCGGTCGGATCGGGTGCGGTCCTGGCTCGACCCCGCCGCCGACTCGCAGGGCTCCGGCTACCAGGCCAAACAGGCCAAGTACGCGCTAGCCAACGGCGGCATCTTCGGCCACGGCCTGGGCCAGGGCACCGCCAAATGGAACTATCTGCCCAACGCCCACAACGACTTCATCTTCGCGATCATCGGCGAGGAACTCGGCTTCGTCGGGGCGTTCGGGTTGCTGGCGCTGTTCGGGTTGTTCGCCTACACCGGGATGCGCATCGCCCGCCGCTCCGCCGACCCGTTCCTGCGGCTGTTGACCGCCACCACCACGATGTGGGTGATCGGGCAGTCGTTTATCAATGTCGGCTACGTGATCGGGCTACTACCGGTAACCGGCCTGCAGCTGCCGCTCATCTCCGCCGGTGGCACGGCCACCGCGACAACGCTGCTGATGATCGGGGTGATGGCGAACGCGGCCCGCCACGAACCGGAGGCGGTGGCCGCGCTGCGGGCCGGCCGCGACGACCGGATGAACCGGCTGCTGCGGTTGCCGTTGCCCGAGCCCTACCTGCCGACCCGGGTCGAGGCGCTGCGCGACCGCCTGCGGGCCCGGCCGCAGGACCGCGCGCCGACGACCAGGCGGCCCCCGCAGCCGGCGCTGCGTACGCTGGACCGGCCCACCGCTGGCAGAAGGTACCCCCATCCGCGCGCCGGGGAGCATCATGGACGTGAACTGCGCTACGCCGGGCAGCGCGCTGAGCGCGGCGGGCGTGCTCGCGTACTGGAAGGTCAGCGTTACGGGTGAATGACGCGGTCAGGCAGCCGACCAGCGGGACGAACCCCGAGTCCAAGGCCCGGCCCGGCGGTACGTCGGTGTCGGTAGTGCTGGCCGGCGGCGGCACCGCCGGGCATGTCGAGCCCGCCATGGCCGTCGCCGACGCGCTGGTCGCGCTGGATCCGCAGGCCCGGATCACCGCGTTAGGCACCCGGCGGGGGCTGGAAACCAGGCTGGTGCCCGAGCGTGGTTACCGGCTCGAGCTGATCACGCCGGTGCCGCTGCCACGCAAGCTCAGTGGCGACCTGGCCCGGCTGCCGGTAAGGGTGATGCGGGCCGTCCGTCAGACCGGTGCCGTGCTCGACGCCGTCGTGGCCGACGTCGTGATCGGCTTCGGCGGCTACGTGTCGCTGCCGGCCTACCTGGCTGCTCGCCGCCGCGGTGTCCCGGTGGTGATCCACGAGGCCAACGCCCGCGCCGGGCTGGCCAATCGGGTGGGTGCGCGCAGCGCGCAGCGGGTGCTTGCGGCGGTGCCCGACTCTGGTCTGCCGCGCGCCGAGGTGGTAGGCATGCCGCTGCGGTCGACGATCACCTCGCTGGACCGGGCGGCGCTGCGGTCCGAGGCCCGCGCCCACTTCGGCTTCGCCGCGGATGCCCGGGTGCTGTTGGTGTTCGGCGGTTCGCAGGGGGCGGCGTCGATCAACCGGGTAGTCGCCGCGGCCGCCGACGATCTGGCCGCCGCCGGGGTGTCCGTACTGCATGTCCACGGCCCGAAGAACACCCTCGCGGTGCGCACCCCGCGGTTGGGCGATCCGGCGTACGTGGCCGTGCCGTACCTGAACCGGATGGACCTGGCCTACGCCGCCGCCGACCTGGCGATCTGCCGGTCCGGGGCGATGACGGTAGCCGAGGTCTCGGCCGTGGGGCTGCCGGCGGTCTACGTGCCGCTGCCGATCGGCAACGGCGAGCAGCGGCTCAATGCGTTGCCGGTGGTCGAGGCCGGCGGCGGCCTGCTGGTCGCCGATTCCGACCTGACGCCGAGTTTCGTGTCCGACACGGTCGCCGCGTTACTCGGCGATGCGGCGCGGTTGGCGACGATGACGGCGGCCGCGGCCCGGGTCGGTCATCGCGACGCGGCCCAACAGGTCGCCCGCATCGCGCTGGAGCTGACAAGCCAACCCCGCGAGGCGGACGGCCGGGCGAGACGGGGTCGACGGTGAGCACCGCGCCGACGACCAGGACGCTGCCGCCCGAGCTGCAGCGGGTCCACATGGTCGGCATCGGGGGAGCCGGCATGTCAGCGATCGCCCGCATTCTGCTGGACCGCGGCGGGCTGGTGTCGGGATCGGACGCCAAGGACTCTCGGGGGGTCCGTGCGCTGCGCGCCCGCGGCGCGCTGATCCGGATCGGTCACGACGCCTCGTCGCTGGACCTGTTGCCCGACGGCGCCACCGCGGTGATCACCACCCACGCCGCGATCCCCAAGACCAACCCCGAGCTCGTCGAAGCCCGCCGGCGCGGTATCCCGGTGCTGCTGCGCCCGGTGGTCCTGGCCAAGCTGATGGCCGGGCGCACCACGCTGATGGTCACCGGCACGCACGGTAAGACCACTACGACATCGATGCTCATCGTCGCGCTGCAGCACTGCGGACTGGATCCGTCCTTCGCGGTCGGCGGGGAACTGGGCGAGGCTGGTACCAACGCCCACCACGGCAGTGGGGACTGTTTCGTTGCCGAAGCCGACGAGAGTGACGGCTCGCTGCTTGAGTACACCCCGAATGTCGCCGTGGTGACCAACATCGAGTCCGACCACTTGGACTTCTTTCACAGCGCGGCGGCCTATGCAGCGGTGTTCGACACGTTTGTCGAGCGGCTGGCCCCGGGCGGTGCGCTCGTCGTCTGCGTCGACGACCCGGGCGCGGCGGCGCTCGCCGAACGCACTGCGGCGCTGGGTATTCGGGTGTTGCGGTACGGCTCCAAGTCCGAGCACGCGCTGGCCGGGACGCTGTTGTCCTGGGAGCAGCAGGGCACCGGTGCGGTCGCGAACGTAGCGCTGGCCGGCGAAATGCACCCGCGGGCGATGCGGCTGTCGGTGCCCGGTCGGCACATGGCACTCAACGCGTTGGGGGCGCTGCTGGCCGCGACCGAGGCTGGCGCGGAACCCGACTGCGTGCTGGACGGGTTGGCCGGGTTCGAGGGTGTTCGTCGTCGGTTCGAGCTGGTCGGGACCGCCGGGTCGGTGCGGGTATTCGACGACTATGCGCACCATCCGACCGAGATCAGGGTGACGCTGGCCGCTGTACGCACCCTGCTGAACCAGAGCGGATCCGGCCGGTCGCTGGTCGTGTTTCAACCGCACTTGTATTCGCGGACAAAAGCTTTCGCGGCAGAGTTCGGCGCCGCACTGAACGCAGCCGACGAAGTTTTCGTCCTCGACGTCTACGCCGCGCGCGAACAACCCCTCGCGGGGGTGAGCGGGGCCAGTGTCGCCGAGCATGTCAGCGTGCCGGTGCGCTACCTGCGGGACTTCTCGACGGTTGCCGAGGTGGTGGCCGCGGCCGCTGAGCCGGGCGATGTCGTTGTCACGATGGGTGCCGGTGACGTGAGCATGCTCGGCCCGGAGATCGTCACCGCGCTGCGGGTACGGGCCAGCCGCAGCGCGCCGGGTCGTTCGGGGGCGAGCTGGTGACCGAACCCGACGACGCCACGGTGGGCACCGGGAGCGACCCGGTGGGCGAAACCACCGTCACCGAACCGATTCCTGTGGCTCCCGACGACGCGCCCGCGACAGCACAGCAGGCGCACGTCGAGGGGCCGCGCCGGCGGGCCCGCCGGGAGCGTGCCGAGCGGCGTGCCGCGCAGGCCCGGGCCATGGCGATCGAGCAAGCCCGCCGGGAAGCCAAACGCAGACTGCGCGGCCAACCTGAAGCCCAACCCGCTCCTCGGGGCGCCGTTCGGGGTTTGAAGGTAGCGCTCGTCACGCTGGTGCTCAGCGGGGCCGTCGTCGCGCTCGGGCTGGTCCTCTATTTCACGCCGGTGATGTCGGCGCGCGGCATCATCGTCACCGGGACCGGGGCGGTAACCCGCGGCGAGGTGCTCGATGCGGCCGGTGTCCGGCTCGGGACGCCGCTGCTGCAGATCAACACCAACCGGGTCGCCGATCGGGTGGCCGCGATCCGCCGGGTGGCCAGCGCCCGGGTGCAGCGCCAGTATCCCTCGGCGCTGCGGATCACCATCGTCGAGCGGGTGCCTGTGGCGTTCAAGGACTTTCCCGACGGTCCGCATCTCTACGACCGTGACGGGGTCGACTTCGCGACTGCTGCGCCGCCGGCGACAGTGCCTTACCTCGACGTCGACAATCCCGGCCCCACCGATCCGGCGACCGAGGCCGCGCTTGCGGTGTTGTTGGCGCTGAGTCCCGAGGTGGCCGCGCAGGTAAGCCGGATCGCGGCACCGTCGGTGGCCTCGATCACCATGACGCTGACCGATGGGCGCACGGTGATTTGGGGAACCGCCGAGCGCACCGAGGAAAAGGCCGAGAAGCTGGCGGCGCTGTTGACCCGGCCCGGGCGGATCTACGATCTGTCCAGCCCCGACCTGCCCACGGTCAAGTAGCCCGGCCATCAGATGCCGGCGCGGCGGCCCGAGAAAAAGTCGCCACGCGTCGGCGCGCCTGCAGCGATCCTGTGGGCGGCGGCCATACCGTTGCGGATGCGCGGAACTACTTGACATAACTCTAAGCCTCTGGTTGAGGTTGAGAGTTTGCCAGCAGGTAAAGCGGTACCAGGCCAATCCCATCAGGGAGGAAGACTTCAATGATGACCCCCCCGCATAACTACCTGGCCGTCATCAAAGTCGTGGGCATCGGCGGCGGCGGCGTCAACGCCGTCAACCGGATGATCGAGCAGGGTCTCAAGGGTGTGGAGTTCATCGCAATCAACACCGACGCCCAGGCGCTGTTGATGAGCGATGCCGACGTCAAGCTCGACGTCGGGCGCGACTCCACCCGCGGCCTGGGTGCCGGCGCCGACCCGGAGGTGGGGCGCAAGGCTGCCGAGGACGCCAAGGACGAGATCGAAGAACTGCTGCGCGGCGCCGACATGGTGTTCGTCACGGCCGGCGAAGGGGGCGGCACCGGCACTGGTGGAGCGCCCGTCGTCGCGAACATCGCTCGCAAGCTGGGCGCGCTGACCGTCGGTGTGGTGACCCGACCGTTCTCCTTCGAGGGCAAGCGGCGCAGCCAGCAGGCCGAAAACGGTATCACCGCGCTGCGCGAGAGCTGCGACACCTTGATCGTGATCCCCAACGACCGGCTGCTGCAGATGGGCGACGCCGCGGTGTCGCTGATGGACGCGTTTCGCAGTGCCGACGAGGTGCTGCTGAACGGCGTGCAGGGGATTACCGACCTGATCACCACGCCCGGGCTGATCAACGTCGACTTCGCCGATGTGAAGGGCATCATGAGCGGGGCCGGCACCGCGCTGATGGGCATTGGCTCGGCCCGCGGCGAGGGCCGCGCGCTCAAGGCCGCCGAAATCGCGATCAACTCCCCCCTGCTGGAAGCCTCGATGGAGGGTGCACAGGGCGTGCTGATGTCGATCGCCGGCGGCAGCGACCTGGGCCTGTTCGAGATCAACGAGGCGGCCTCGCTGGTGCAGGAAGCCGCCCATCAGGACGCCAACATCATCTTCGGGACCGTCATCGACGACTCGCTCGGCGACGAGGTGCGGGTCACCGTGATCGCGGCCGGCTTCGACGCGTCCGTTGCCAGCCGCAAGCCGGTCGTCGGGACTGGCAGCCAGGCCCAGACCCTCGCGTCGGCCAGGGCGGGCCAGGTCACTTCGTCGTTGTTCGAGCCTGCCGACGCGCTGAGTGTGCCGCTGCCGACCAACGGCTCCACCCTGAATATCGGCGGTGAGGACGACGAGGACGACGAGGACGTCGACGTCCCGCCGTTCATGCGCCGCTGACGCACGGCCCGATACTGGATGAGTGGGCGTTCGGATCCGGCGCGTGACGACTACCCGGGCGGGTGGCGTCTCGGCGCCCCCGTTCGACACCTTCAACCTGGGCGACCACGTCGGTGACGACGCCACCGCGGTGGCGGCCAACCGGGCCCGGCTGGCCGCGGTGATCGGGTTGACCCCCGACCGGGTGATCTGGATGAACCAGGTACACGGCAACCGGGTCACTGTGGTCGACGGGCCGCGCGACACCGCGGTGGGAGAGACCGACGCCCTGGTGACCACCGTGCGAGGGTTGGCACTGGCGGTGGTGAGCGCTGATTGCGTGCCGGTGCTGCTGGCCGACGCGCGTGCCGGAGTGGTTGCCGGGGTGCACGCGGGTCGCGTCGGCGCCCGCGCCGGCGTGGTGGCCCGAGCGCTTGAGGTGATGCTGTCCGTCGGCGCTCATGCGTGCGACGTCTCCGCGCTGCTGGGCCCGTCGATCAGCGGCCGCAACTACGAGGTGCCCGCCGCGATGGCCGACGAGGTCGAGGCGGCGCTGCCGGGTAGCCGTACCACCACTGCGGCCGGCACCCCCGGGCTGGATCTGCGCGCCGGGCTCGTTCGCCAACTGAGCAGCTTGGGAGTCACCGCGATCGACGTCGACCCGCGCTGCACGCTGGAGGACACCACGCTGTTCAGTCATCGCCGCGGCGCGCCAACCGGTCGCCTGGCATCGGTGGTGTGGATGGAATGAGCCGCGTCGGTGACGATCCGGTGACGATGCAGAGCGCAGCGATGAGGAGGAACGGCGCTGATGAGCCCCGCCGGTGACCGGGAATCCGAGGTGGCTGAAGCCTTGGCCGCAATGAAGTCGCGGCTCGCGGTGGCCGCCGCGGCGGCGGGCCGCAACGTCGAGGACATCGAACTGCTGCCGGTCACCAAGTTGTTCCCGGCAACCGATGTGGCGATTTTGTACCGGTTGGGCTGCCAGGCAGTCGGCGAATCGCGGGACCAGGAGGCGTCGGCGAAGATCCGCGACGTCGCCGAATTGCTGGGCCCCACGCCGCGGCCGCTGCAGTGGCACATGGTGGGCCAGATCCAGCGCAACAAAGCCCGCTCACTGGCCGATTGGGCACACACTATCCACTCGGTGAGCAGCACCCGGGTGGTGCACGCGCTTGCGCGGGCGGTCGGTGCTGCACTGGGTGAGGGCCGCCGGGGGTGTCCGATGCGGGTCTACGTCCAGGTCAGCCTTGACGGCGACGTGTCCCGCGGCGGCGTCGACATCGCGCAACCGGCCGCCGTCGATGAGGTCTGTGCCCAGGTGGAGGCTTCCGAGTCGCTGCAATTTGTGGGGTTGATGGGCATTCCGCCGCTGACATGGGATCCGGAGATCGCCTTCGCCCGCCTGCAAGCCGAGCACGAGCGGGTCCGCCGGGCGCATCCGGATGCGGTGGGGTTGTCCGCCGGCATGTCAAACGACCTGGAATACGCGGTCAAACATGGTTCGACATGTGTGCGTGTCGGTACCGCGATATTGGGCCAGCGACCGCTACCGTCACCGTAAATCGTCACTCAAGTCACATTTTCATCACAGACACCAACGCAGAAGGGTCCAGCGATGAGCACACTGCACAAGGTCAAGGCCTACTTCGGTATGGCGCCGATGGTGGACTACGACGACGAGTACTACGACGACGATCGTGGACCCGCCCGTGGCTACCCCCGTCACCGGTTCGCCGACGACGGGTACGGCCGCTTCGACAGGCGCGACTACGACGACCCGCACGGCGAACCGGCTGACTACACGCCGGGCAGCTACCGCGGCGGCTACGGCGACGACCACCGATTCCGGCCGCGGGAGTTCGAGCGCAGCGAATTGCCCCGGCCTCGATTCGGCTTGTTGCGCGGGTCCACCCGCGGCGCGCTGGCGATGGATCCGCGCCGGATGGCGATGCTCTTCGACGAGGGCCACCCGCTGTCGAAGATCACTACGCTGCGGCCCAAGGACTACAGTGAGGCCCGCACCATTGGCGAGCGGTTCCGCGATGGCACCCCGGTGATCATGGACCTGGTGTCGATGGACAACGCCGACGCCAAGCGGTTGGTCGACTTCGCGGCCGGATTGGCGTTTGCGTTGCGCGGCTCATTCGACAAGGTCGCAACCAAGGTGTTTCTGCTCTCTCCCGCCGATGTCGACGTGTCGCCGGAGGAGCGCCGCCGGATCGCCGAAACCGGCTTCTACGCTTACCAGTAGCCGCCGGATTCCGTGCCGCTTCGCCGGGACGGTAAGCTGACTGCCGCAGCGCCGGCCGCAGTCGGCGCTGTCATCATCGACATGTTGTCATCGGTAAGGTCGGGGCTCTAGTTGGCGCTCTTCATTCTGATCGTGGGCTATGCCCTGTTTGCCTTCTGGCTGCTGCTCATCTTTCGTATCGTCATCGAGTTCATCCGCTCGTTTAGCCGGGACTGGAGCCCGCGCGGGGCTCTCGCGGTGGTCCTGGAGATCGTCATGTCGATCACCGATCCGCCGGTGACGCTGCTGCGGCGGCTGATACCGCAACTTACCATCGGCGCCGTCCGATTCGACCTGTCGATAATGGTGTTGCTGCTGGTGACGTTCATAGCCTGGGACCAGGCGTTGGCTTATCGGGGGTGAGCCAAGATCGTTTCCCCACGGGCTATTTCGTTTAAATCAGGCTCATTGCGGTCTTCTTAAACCATCTGAAACTATGAAATTGGCCCTTAATTATCGACCGAATACGCGACCGACGGGTCTGGTGTGACAGGATGGGCGGCAGTTGCAAAACAGCTAACAAACCGTTCATGCTGATCTACACTCTTCAGGTCGGTTTGACCGGTCCAGACTCAAGGGGGCAAAACAATGCCGCTGACACCAGCCGACGTCCACAATGTGGCGTTCAGTAAGCCGCCAATTGGCAAGCGTGGCTACAACGAAGATGAGGTCGATGCCTTCCTCGACCTGGTGGAAGCCGAGCTGACCCGGCTCATCGAAGAGAACACGGACCTGCGGCAGCGGGTCCAGGAGCTGGACCAGGAGCTGGCCGCGGCTCGCGCCGGGGGCGGCGCCGAACCGACCACGGCCATGCCGGTCTATGAGCCGGAATCGACCAAACCGGCAGCGCAGCCCGCACCCGCCCCTGACGGCCTCAACGAAGAGCAGGCCATGAAGGCGGCGCGGGTGCTCAGCCTGGCTCAGGACACTGCCGACCGGCTGACCAGCAGCGCCAAGGCCGAGTCCGAAAAGATACTGGCCGACGCTCGAGCCAACGCCGAGCAGATCCTCGGCGATGCCCGGCGCGAAGCCGACAGGACGATCGCCGAAGCCCGCCAGCGTGCCGAAGCCATGCTGGCCGACGCGCAGACCCGCTCCGAGACCCAGCTACGCCAGGCTCAGGAAAAGGCAGACGCGTTGCAGGCCGACGCCGAGCGCAAGCACTCCGAGATCATGGGCACCATCAATCAACAGCGCACGGTGCTCGAAGGTCGCCTTGAACAGCTGCGCACCTTCGAACGCGAGTATCGGACCCGGCTCAAGACCTACCTAGAGTCGCAGCTCGAGGAGCTCGGACAGCGCGGATCGGCCGCGCCGGTCGACTCCAGCGCGGCCAGTGAGTCCGCGGGGTTCAACCAGTTCCATCAGGGCAATAATTAAAACCCGAGCTGAATGCGCCGCCATGGGCGGTCGGTAGTGTGCGAATTTACGCTCTGGGCGGGTTGACCCGGCGGGAGGACCGATGCTGATTGTCGCCCTGGTCTTAGCGGTGATAGGTCTTGCCGCGCTGGTGTTCGCGGTAGTTACCAGCAATGAGTTGGTGGCGTGGGTCTGCATCGCCGCCAGTGTGGTCGGTGTGCTGCTGTTGATCATCGATTCCGTGCGGGAACGCCAGCAGCGTCAGGCCGGCACCGAATCCGTCGGCAAGGACCAGCGTGCCCCCCAGGAAGCCAGCGGCGCAGGTGACACCGGCACCCAGGAGGTCGCCCAACCGGACTACCCGCAGGACGCTGCTGACGAGGGCGAGGGAGGCGTGGGCGAGCAGCTGCCGGTACGGTCGGCAGATTCCGGGTCCGAGGAGGAGTCCGGGGCCTGACCGCGGCTCACCCGCTTGTGGGCGTGTCGAGTAGTTCGCAAACCTCGTCGTCGCTCATCTGATGAAAATCGACGAACATCTGGCCCACCGCGTCGAAATCGGATGGCATCATCGCGCAGACCACATCGTCGGCCTCGTGCGAGAGTTGTTGACATGCGGACGGCGGCCCAACCGGGACGGCGACCACGACTGCTTCCGGGCCGACGGCGCGCAGCGCCCGCACCGCGGCGAGCATGCTCGCACCGGTGGCGATGCCGTCGTCGACCAGGATCACGGTTTTGTCGTGCGGGTCGATGGCCGGACGTCGGCGACGGTAGGCCTGCTCGCGCCGGGCGAGTTCGGCGGTCTCGCGGTCGATCACCGCGCGCACTTGGTCGTTGTCGATGCACAGGCCAGACAACACGTTGTCGTTCAGCACGACCCCGCCCCCACTGGCTAACGCACCCATCGCGAGTTCGGACCACCGTGGTACGCCCAGCTTGCGGACCACAAAGACGTCCAACGGGGCGTGCAGGGCCGTGGCGACTTGCCAGCCGACCGACACGCCGCCGCGGGCCAGCCCGAGTACCAGCAGCCGGTCTCGCTCGCGATAAGCCGCCAGCTCCCCGGCCAGCACTCGACCGGCTTCCCGACGATCGCTGAAGGTCCGTCGAGCTGCACCCCGCAAAAACTCGCTTGATAGATCCATGCGTTGACATTGCTTGCGATACCGGCCACCCCCAGCCTACGGCTGGACGGGCCGTCCGGGGCGAGGTTGACCGACACGATGGGGGCACCGCACCGAAAGCGGTCGTGTGGTGTCCGTGGAGGACTTGGCCACTCTAATGTCGGGCGGTCGGCTAGGGGTCGAGTTGAGCGGGGGCAACTCGGCACTCGGCGGCCTGGGCTCCAGCGTGCAGGCGTCGGTCCCAAACGGCGACGATCAGGCCGGGGTCGCCGACTGCCAACGCGCTGGCCAGATGGCCAGCGTCGGCTCCGCGTAAGGCATGGGCTCGGGCGAGGTGGCCGGCGTGATCCTCAACCGTCGCGGTGAGTTCGATCGGGCGGGTGGCGGCCCAGAAGTCCTCCCAGTCACGTTCGGCGTCGGCGAGCTCGGCTTCGGTTAGGTCGCGATTGCGGGCTGCTGCGGCGAGTGCGGCGCGAACTTCGGGGTAGGCCAGACGGCTGGACAATGCGGCGTCGCAGCCGTCCCATAGAGCGGACGCCAGCGAGCTGCCTGTCTCGGTGGTGAGAAGTTTGACGAAGGCGCTGGCGTCGAAGTAGACGAGCGGCACCGGTCAGCGCCGCTGCTCGCTGACGCGGTCAGACACCGGCCGCCGCGGTCGGGGTCCGGACCGTCCCGCAGCGACGGGCCGCTGTGCGGTGGCCTTGCCGATCACGCCTTCGGCCGTGAGACGCTCCAAGGTGCCTGCGCTGTCCAGCGCAGCGAGTCGCGCGACCGGAATCCCCCGGTCGGTGATGACGACCTCACCACCAGCCCGAGCTCGATCGGGCCACTCGCTGAGGTGCGCGCGCAACTCGGTCACGGACACATCCACACCATGAACTGTACACTCAATGAACCGTGATCTGTACACATCGCGACTGAGGGCGGCGACGACGACCTGAGAAGTTGACCTGCGCAAGCGGGAGGCGAGGTGGCGCCGGGCCGACATACCGGTTCGTCCGCGGTGCTGGGCGACGCCGAGACGGTCGATGTCGTGGTAGCTGGTCGCGTTCCACCCACGCTACCGCCGTGGAGTCTGGCGTGGCCGTTGAGGATTTGACTGCTGCAGGCGTCGCCACACCGCCGAGCGCGACAAGCTGAGGGCCCGTCTTGAGCGAGCGGAGCGGCCCCGTATCACGTCTGTCGCACAGATCAGCGCATTGGTCGCGCAATTGGGTGGGCTGTCAGCCGTGCTTGGTGCGGTAACGGGGGCGGAACGCGCACTTGTGGACGCAAGCCTAGATTTGCGTCGTGACTACAATCCCTATCTGCGACGGGTCAAGGCGACGGCCGACCTGAGTCGTGTCGCCGGATGTGTCCGAGGGGGGACTTGAACCCCCACGCCCAGTAATAGGGCACTAGCACCTCAAGCTAGCGCGTCTGCCATTCCGCCACTCGGACAATGTCAACGAGATGATGCCAACTAATTTGGCAGCTAAGGCTATCGGATTGTGAGGCCGGACCCAAATGAGTCCTCATGGCGCAGGGTAATCCGGCCGGGCCGGAACTTCGGCCGTCGGGGGTGGTAGGAAAGGACGCTGTGAACGCCGTAACCCGTTCTGGAATCGACCCAGCCGACGAAGTGGTGGACGTGATCAGCACGCTGATCCGGTTCGACACCACCAACACCGGTGATACGGCGACCACCAAAGGGGAAGCCGAGTGTGCCCGGTGGGTCGCCGACCAACTGGAGGACGCCGGCTATCAGGTCGAGTACGTGGAGTCCGGCGCGCCCGGACGCGGCAACGTGTTCGCTCGACTCGTGGGCGCAGACCGCTCCCGCGGAGCGCTGCTGATACACGGACATCTCGACGTGGTGCCCGCAGAGGCCGCCGATTGGAGCGTGCATCCGTTCTCCGGCGCAGTCGAGGACGGTTATGTCTGGGGCCGCGGAGCCGTCGACATGAAAAACATGGTCGCCATGATGATCGTGGTGGCCCGTCAGTTCCGCCGTGCCGGGCTGGTGCCGCCCCGCGATCTGGTGTTCGCGTTCGTCGCCGACGAGGAGAACGGTGGCACCTACGGCTCGCACTGGCTGGTGGACAATAGGCCCGACCTGTTCGACGGCGTCACCGAGGCGGTCGGCGAGGTCGGCGGCTTCTCGGTCACGGTGCCGCGCCGCGACGGGGGGGAGCGCCGGCTCTATCTGATCGAGACGGCTGAAAAGGGGCTGCAGTGGATGCGGCTGACCGCGCGCGGGCGGGCTGGCCACGGATCGATGGTGCATGACCATAATGCCGTCACCGCCGTTGCCGAGGCGGCCGCGCGGCTTGGCCGCCACCGTTTTCCGCTGGTGCTAACCGATACCGTCGCGCAGTTTTTGGCCGCGGTCGGCGAGGAGACCGGGTACCGCGTCGATGCCGCCGATCTGGAGGGCTTTATCGACAAGATGGGGTCGACCGCCCCGCTTCTGAAGGCCACCCTGCATGACACCGCGAACCCGACGATGCTGCGGGCCGGCTACAAGGCCAACGTCGTCCCGGCGATCGCCGAGGCGGTGCTGGACTGCCGTGTGCTGCCCGGACGGTTGGCGGCGTTCGAGGCCGAGGTCGACGAGCTGATCGGGCCTGACGTGACCCGGGAATGGATCAGCTGCCAGCCGCCGTACGAGACGAGTTTCGACGGCGACTTGGTCGACGCAATGAACGCCGCCCTGCTAGCGACCGACCCCCAGGCCCGGACTGTGCCGTACATGCTCTCCGGCGGGACAGACGCAAAAGCGTTTGCACGGCTGGGTATTCGCTGTTTCGGCTTTACTCCGCTGCGGTTGCCCCCGGACCTGGATTTCGCTGCGCTGTTCCACGGCGTGGACGAGCGGGTGCCCGTGGACGCGCTGAAGTTCGGTACCGAGGTGCTGGCACACTTTTTGACACACTGCTAGACACTGCTGGCACGAGAGGACTGACCATGATCGCATCGCCCGACCCGTATGCCCGGTTGCCCAAACTGCCGTCGTTTCATCTGGAGTCTCGGTCCATCACGGACGGCCAGCCGCTGGCCACCGCCCAGATCAGCGGCATCTTGGGTGCCGGTGGCGCCGACATGAGCCCGCATCTGAGCTGGTCGGGCTTTCCCCAAGAGACCCGCAGCTTCGCGGTCACCGTGTACGACCCCGACGCTCCCACTCTCTCCGGGTTTTGGCACTGGGCGGTGGCCAACCTGCCCGCCGACGTCACCGAGTTGCCGGAGGGCGTCGGCGACGGCCGCGAGTTGCCGGGCGGTGCGATCACCCTGGTCAACGACGCCGGGATGCGCCGCTACGTCGGCGCCGCCCCGCCCCCGGGTCACGGCGTGCACCGCTACTATGTCGCGGTGCACGCGGTCGACGTCGACAAGCTCGATCTCTCCGAGAACGCCAGTCCGGCCTACCTCGGGTTTACCTTGTTCCAGCACGCAATCGCCCGAGCCGTCATCTACGGCACCTACGAACAGCGGTAACCCTGGCCCGCGAGCAGACGCAAAATCGCCCTTTGCGTCGACGCAAAGGGCGATTTTGCGTCTGCTCGGCACCCTACTTTTTGCGCGTCGCCGACCCGACGGCGTCGCTCAGCGACGCGAACCCGCTGTCGTGTAGTCGGCGGGCGATGCCGTCGTGGAGGTGTTTTGCCCACAGCCCGCCGCCGTAGACGAAGCCGGTGTACCCCTGCAGCAGCGACGCACCCGCGGTGATGCGCTCCCAGGCGTCGTCGGCGGTCTCGATGCCGCCGACGCCGACCAGCACCAACCGATCACCGACCCGCTCGTAGAGCCGGCGCAGCACCTCGGTGGCCCGACGCGCCAAGGGGGGCCCGGAGATGCCGCCGGGACCCAGCATGTCGACCCCGGGTGTCATCAGCCCGTCGCGTGACACCGTGGTGTTGGTGGCGACGATGCCGGCCAGACCCAGCTCGACCGCTAGGTCCGCGATGTCATCGATGTCGGAGTCGGCCAAATCCGGCGCGATCTTGACCAGCACCGGTGTCGAAGTCTCGGCGAGCACGGCGGACAGGATGGGCCGCAGCGCGGCGGTGGCCTGCAGGTCGCGCAATCCCGGCGTATTCGGCGAGCTGACGTTGACCACCAGGTACGACGCCAGCGGGCCGAGCAGCCGGGCGCTGGTCCGGTAGTCGTCGGCGGCCCGGTCGGACGGGGTGCAAACGGACTTGCCGATGTTGACCCCGATCGGCACGTCGGGGCGATGACGCGCGAGCCGGGACGCGAGTTTGCCCGCGCCCTGGTTGTTAAACCCCATCCGGTTGAGTAGGGCACGGTCGGCGGGTAGTCGGAACAGCCGCGGGTGCGGGTTTCCCGGTTGCGGGTGCGCGGTGACGGTTCCGACCTCGGCATAGCCGAAACCCAGCGCACCCCAGCTGCGCAGCCCGAGGCCGTCCTTGTCGAAGCCTGCGGCCAGGCCCAACGGTCCCGGGAAGTGCACACCGAACACGGTGTTGCCCAGCACCGGGTCGGTCGGCGCCAGCAGCCGGCGCAGTGACCGGCGTACCGGGGCGACGGCGGTGGCCGCCCGCAGTGCCGCGAACACCAGCAGGTGGACGCGTTCGGGTGCCAGCTGGAACAGCGCTCGGCGCACCGCGCCGTACACCGTCGGGCTCACAGTCCCGGTTGGTCGGCCGGCCGGTTGGTCTGCAGGCGGGATTTCTTGCGGCGCAACAGGATTCGCCGACTTCCGTCGGTGTAGAGCCGCACCCTGGTCAGCTCCCAGCCGCGGTATTCGGCCTCGATGGATAACCGGGTGGACGCGCTGAGCCTGGTCACCTCCGGCGGCAGCCGCAACGGCACCCACTCGTACTCGTCAGACATCTCGCTGTCCCACTCCGCCGGCAGCCGGGTCCGCCGTGTCGCCGTCAACGCCGACCCGCCGCGTGCTCGATCACCTGGATGCCCGCACCGCAACCTGACACGACGTACAGCGTGTCGGAGGTATCGTCGACGGCCAGCGTGTTGGGTTGCCGCACGGTTGGGTACCGTACCTTTTCCACGGGGATTCCGGTGCTCAGATCGTAACCAATCACCGTATTGGCAGCGGTCTGCGACACCCAGGCCAACCGTTTCGACCCGGCCAGGCCATAGGGGGCCTGCCGCACTGGGTAGGCCTGGCGCAGAATCAACGGGGTCCCCCTCGAATCCAAGCCGTACACCAGCAGTTCGCCGCCGCGGGTGTCGGCGACCAGGACGCGGCCCGCCGGATCGGCGGCCATCGTGGTGGCGCCCTGGCCGGCGCGCAGTGTCTGTCCGACTTTGCCGTCGGCGCCGATCGTGGTGATCGAAGTCTGCGCGCGGTCCAAGACGACCACGGTATTTCCCAGCGCGGCGAGGACATCGACCTGGAAGGTGATTTTCGTCCGGGTGGGGGAGGCGCCGGAGGCAAGCAGGTATACCGTACCGTCGACGGCGCCCAGCACCATGGTGGCGTCGCCGCGCCGGGCGATGGCGGTGAACACGGTGTTCGGCGCTTCGCCGACCCCGACACGGGCCACGTGGCCGTCGGCCAGGTCCACTGCGAAGTAGCCGCCGCGGGTGGACAGGTAGGCGGTGCCGGCGTCGTCCCCGGTCAGCGCGCTCGCCGGTCCGGGCAGTTCGATGATGCGGGGCGATGGTTGCCCGCCGCCCAGCACCGCCAGGCTCGGGGGCGCCATCGGTTTTGGTCCGGGAACCAGTACCGCCAGTGCAGCGGTACGGTGGTCGACGATCGCCGCCTGCGGGTGCCCGCCCAGCGGGTGCACCACACCGGCCGGCGGAGCCGAAATCGGCGGCGAATCGGCGGGTTGCGCGGGTTGGACGGTCGGTGGTGAGCTCTGCGGCGTCTTCGACGCACATCCCGCCACGACCGCCAGCACGAGCAGCAAACTAGCGACACGCCTGTGAGCTGGCAGTTGCGCGTGTTTGGTGGACGGTGGCAACGGGTATCTTTCGGCTATGCAGCGAAATGTCGAATCGGGGTCCGATTTTATGCAACGCGGTGGGGCGCAACCCGGCCTCGTTGTCCCGGCGCCGCGGCCGGGTAGAGGTAGGGTCACCGCATGACCCTTGCCGAAGGCCGCCAGCGGATTGATCCCGATTTCGCCATCGAGGACATGTGGACCGGGGCTTTCTCGGGCGCGGTTTTAGCCAGTGGATTCGGCCAGCTCGGCGATGGGCGCAGTTTCGCGTTTCGTATCGAAGGCCAGTGGCTGCTCGTTGAGGTGTATCGGGCCCGACTGAGCGGACCGGTCCCACAGGCCGAGGACGTGGTGGCGACCCAGCGCCGCAGCGTGGTCGACATCGATGTCGGCGACGAGCGCAGCCTGGCGGCGGCCGTGCGGGACTTGGTGGTGCTGGCGCTGCACTAAGTCGCCGCACACGCCCGGTACGGTCGTCGTCGTGACTGCGGTACTGGTGATGTCTTGGTGGCAGGTCGTCGTCTTGGCCGTGGTGCAGGGTCTGACCGAGTTCCTACCGGTTTCGTCGTCGGGCCACTTGGCGATCGTGTCGAAGCTCCTGTTCACCCGCGACGCCGGGGCATCGTTCACCGCGGTGGCCCAACTGGGCACCGAGCTCGCCATCCTGGTCTACTTTGCCCGCGACATCGGGCGCATCGCCAAAGCGTGGCTGACCGGGTTGGTCGTCGTCGCGGATCGCACGGCCGACTATCGGCTGGGCTGGTACGTCATCATCGGGACTATCCCGATCTGCATGCTGGGTTTGCTGTTTACCGAACAGATCCGCACCGGTGTCCGCAACCTCTGGGTGGTGGGGACCGCGCTGGTGGTGTTTTCGGCGGTGATCGCGGCCGCGGAGTACCTTGGCCGCCAAGGCCGCCACCTCGACAAACTAACCTGGCGCGACGCTGTCGTCGTAGGGATTGCCCAGACCCTGGCGTTGGTTCCCGGTGTCTCTCGATCCGGGGCCACGATCAGCGCTGGATTGCTCGTCGGGCTCGACCGCGAGTTGGCCGCCCGGTTCGGCTTCCTGCTGGCGATTCCGGCGGTGTTGGCGTCGGGGTTGTTTTCGCTGCCCGACGCGTTCCACCCGGTCGGCGAGGGGATGAGCGCGACGGGCCCGCAGCTGCTGGTGGCCGCCGTGATCGCGTTTCTGGTCGGCTGGGCGGCGGTGGCGTGGTTTCTGCGGTTCCTGCTGCATCATCGGATGTATTGGTTCGTCGGCTACCGGGTGGCCGTTGGGATCGGGGTGCTGATTCTGTTGGCGACCGGGGTGCTGGGCGCGCCATGACCCGCCCCGGCGACGATGCAGAGCGGAGCGATGAGGAGGAGCGGCGCGACAATGCCTCGGCGAGCGCAGCCTAGATGACCGTCATCCTGTTGCGGCATGGGCGGTCGGTTTCCAACGCTGCCCAGATCTTGGCCGGTCGTAGCGGGGGAGTCGACCTCGACGATAAGGGTCGCCAGCAAGCCGCGGAGCTGATCGGGCGCCTCGGTGACCTGCCGATCCGGGCAGTGGTGCACTCACCATTGCTGCGGTGTCGCCGCACGATCGAACCGCTCGCCGCGGCGTTGGGCCTGCAGCCGTTCGCCGACGAGCGGCTTGCCGAGGTCGACTACGGCGACTGGACCGGCCGTACGATCACCGACCTGGTTAAAGAGCCGCTCTGGGCGGTGGTCCAGGCGCATCCCAGCGCGGCGGTGTTCCCGGGCGGTGAGGGGTTGGCGCAGGTGCAGGTGCGCGCGGTGGCCGCCGTCCGCGACCACGATCGCCGGCTGGCCGAGCAGCACGGCGCCGACGCGCTGTGGCTGGCCTGCACCCACGGCGACGTCATCAAGTCGGTTGTCGCCGATGCGCTCGGCCTGCATCTGGACGGCTTCCAGCGGCTCACCGCCGACCCGGCGTCGATGAGCGTGATCCGCTACACTTCGTTGCGCCCATTCGTACTGCATGTCAACCACACTGGTGAGCGGCTGACGTCGGCACTGACGGCCGCTCAGTCAGCCGACGGTGAGCCAGATGCGCCGTCCAGCGACGCGATGGTCGGCGGGTCCGCCGACTGAGTGAGCGACAGGGGACCGCTAAGTCATTACGACGCAGCGGCAATAGCTGGCAATAGCCGGTATTTTGGAGATACCATGCCCCGCGCAATCCACGTATTTAGGACACCCGACCGCTTCGTCGCCGGGACCGTTGGACAGCCCGGAAACCGCACCTTTTACCTGCAGGCGGTGCACGACTCCCGGGTGGTGTCGGTGGTCCTGGAGAAGCAGCAGGTGGCGGTGCTCGCCGAGCGCATCGGCGCCTTGCTGCATGAGGTGAACCGCCGATTCGGCACGCCGGTTCCGCCGGAGACCACTGAGGTCGAGGACCTCAGCCCGCTGATCACGCCGGTCGACGCCGAGTTCCGGGTCGGCACCATGGGCCTGGGCTGGGATTCGGAGGCGCAGACCGTGGTGGTCGAACTGCTGGCCGTCACCGACACCGAATTCGACGCGTCGGTAGTGCTCGACGACACCGACGAGGGGCCCGACGCGGTGCGGGTGTTTCTGACACCGGAGTCGGCACGGCAGTTCGCGACGCGCTCCTACCGCGTCATCTCGGCGGGCCGTCCGCCCTGCCCGCTGTGCGACGAGCCGCTGGACCCCGATGGCCATATCTGCGCGCGCACCAACGGCTACCGGCGTAGCACGGTGCTCGGAACCGACGATGACCTCGAGGATTGACGATCGTGCGGTGTTGCGGCGCGGCGAGCTGACTGTTCTTGGGCGGATACGCTCGGCGAGCAACGCCACGTTTCTGTGCGAGTCAACGCTTGACCGACGCAGCGTGCACTGTGTGTACAAGCCGATCGCCGGCGAGCAGCCGCTGTGGGACTTTCCCGACGGTACCTTGGCCGGCCGCGAGTATGGCGCATACCTGGTCTCGGCGCAGCTGGGCTGGAATATCGTGCCCTACACCATCATTCGGGACGGCCCTGCCGGTCGGGGCATGCTGCAGCAGTGGGTGGATCAACCGGGCGACAGCACCGGCCCCCAAGCCGGCCCCGACGATGTGCGCGCCGACCCGGACCTGGTCGACTTGTTCCCGGCCGCCAAGCCGCCGCCGGGTTACCTGCCCGTGCTGCGGGCCTACGACTATGCCGGCTGTGAGGTTATGTTGATGCACGCCGACGACGCTGGGCTTTGGCGGATGGCGGTGTTCGACGTGCTGATCAACAACGCCGACCGCAAGGGCGGCCACATCCTGGCCGGCGTCGACGGTCAGGTCTACGGCGTCGACCACGGCCTGTGTCTGCACGCTCAGGACAAGTTGCGCACGGTGCTGTGGGGCTGGGCCGGTAAGCCGGTCGATGAGCAAACCCTCGACGCGGTGGCCCAGCTGGTCGACGCACTGGACGGGCCGCTGACCGAGGCGCTGACCGGCCACATCAGCGCCGTCGAGATCGCGGCGCTGCGCGCCCGCGGGTGCGCACTGCTGGACAATCCGGTGATGCCCAGTCCGGACCGGCCTCGGCCGATTCCCTGGCCGGCTTTTTAGAACCGGCTTTGTGGGGCTGGCTGTCTAGCGGCCTCGGCGATACTGGATCGGTGCACCCAGGACTGACCGATGCGGCGCTGGCGGCCGATTTGGCCACCGACGCGGGAAGACTGCTGCTGGCGGTTCGGGACCAGGTGGGGTTCGATTACCCATGGCTGCTGGGCGAGGCGGGCGACAGTCGGGCCAACGCGCTGCTGCTGCAGCGGCTGCGCGCCGAGCGCCCTGGTGACGCCGTGTTGTCCGAGGAGGCCTACGACGACCTGGCCCGGTTGCACGCCGACCGGGTGTGGATCGTCGACCCGGTAGACGGCACTCGCGAGTTCTCCACACCGGGCCGCGACGACTGGGCCGTGCATGTGGCATTGTGGCGGCGCGACGGCGGCCCGCACGGCGCCATCACCGACGCCGCCGTCGCGCTCCCGGCAACGGGAGAGCTCTACCGCAGCGACACCGTCCGCGCCGAGGTGGCGCCACATTCGCAGGGGCATGGCGGACCGATCCGGATCACCGCCAGTGCCCACCGGCCGCCTGCGGTGTTGTACCGGTTGGTCGAGCGGCTGGACATCGAGTTCGTGCGCATCGGTTCGGCTGGCGCCAAAGCGATGTCGGTGGTGCGCGGCGATGCCGACGCCTACATCCATGCCGGCGGGCAGTGGGAGTGGGATTCGGCCGCGCCGGCCGGCGTGCTGATAGCGGCGGGCATGCACGCGTCCCGGCTCGACGGTTCGGAGTTGCTCTACAATCGCCGCGATCCGTACCTACCCGATTTTTTGATGTGCCGCCGTGAGCTGGCCGACGTCCTGCTGGGTGCCATCCGGGTGGCGAGCTAGACCACCTCTACAGTCGATGTGTGCAGCCCTGGCCCTCATGCCCGCCACCGGTCCTGCCGGGTCGCGGTCCGCAGCTGCGGCTCTACGACACGTCAGACCGGCAGGTGCGTCCGGTGGCCCCCGGATCTACCGCCACCATGTATGTGTGTGGGATCACCCCCTATGACGCCACCCATCTCGGTCACGCCGCCACCTACTTGACGTTCGACCTGGTCCACCGGCTGTTGCTGGACCTCGGCCATGACGTGCACTACGTGCAGAACGTCACCGACGTCGACGACCCGCTGTTCGACCGCGCCAGCCGCGACGGGGTGGACTGGCGCGACCTCGCGGCCCGCGAGGTGGCGCGGTTCTGCACCGACATGACCGCACTGCGGGTGTTGCCGCCGCGCGAGTACGTCGCCGCGACGGAGGCCATCGACGAGGTAGTGCAGGTGGTGGAAAAGATGCTGGCGTCTGGGGCGGCCTACGTGATCGACGACGCTGAGCGCCCCGACGTCTACTTCCGCGCGGACGCCACAGGGCAATTCGGCTATGAATCGGGCTACGACCGTGACACCATGCTGGCGCTGTCCGCCGAGCGTGGCGGCGACCCGGACCGGCCCGGCAAAACCGACCGGCTCGATGCGCTGCTGTGGCGTGCCGCCCGGCCGGGCGAGCCCAGTTGGCCGTCGCCGTTCGGTCCCGGGCGGCCGGGCTGGCACGTGGAGTGCGCCGCGATTGGGCTGAGCCGCATCGGTATCGGCCTGGACATCCAGGGCGGTGGCACCGACCTGATCTTTCCCCATCACGAGTTCACCGCGGCGCACGCCGAAGCCGTCAGCGGCGAGCGGCGGTTCGCCCGCCACTACGTGCACGCCGGGATGATCGGCTGGGATGGACACAAGATGTCCAAGAGTCGCGGGAACCTGGTGCTGGTGTCGACGCTGCGCGAGCAGGGCGTCGAGCCGGCGGCGATCCGGCTGGGTTTGCTGGCTGGTCACTATCGCACCGACCGGTTTTGGGACGCGGCGACCCTCGACGACGCCACCGCGCGGTTACACCGCTGGCGCAGCGCGACCGCGCTGCCCGCCGGCCCCGATGCCGCCGACGTCATCGCCCGGGTCCGTGGCTACCTGGCCGATGATCTCAACACGCCGAAAGCGCTTGCCGCTCTGGACGGTTGGGCGACCGACGCACTCGAGTACGGGGGTCACGACCCGGCGGCGCCGCGGGCGGTGGCAACCGCGGTGGACGCGTTGCTGGGAGTCGACCTGTGACCGCGGTACGGTTTTCGGCATGACTCCCGTCGCTTCGCAGGTTGTGCTGATCACCGGCGGCGCCAACGGCATCGGCGCCGAGGTGGCCCGTCGATTGCACGCCAAGGGCGCCAAGCTGGTGCTGACCGACCTCGACGAGCAGCGGCTGACGACACTGGTCGGCGATTTGTCGGAGCACCGGGTACTGGCCGTCGCCGCCGACGTGCGTGACCGGGCGGCCATGCAGTCCGCCGCCGAGCAGGCGATCGCCCGCTTCGGTGGCATCGACACCGTGGTGGCCAACGCCGGGATCGGCAACTTCGGGTCGGTTCTGCAGGTCGACCCGGACGAGTTCCGCAGGCTCATCGACGTCAACGTGCTCGGGGTGTATCACACGGTGCGCGCCGCGCTGCCCGCGGTGATCGCCCGCCGCGGCTACGTGCTGATCGTGTCCTCGCTGGCCGCCTACACCGCCGCGCCGGGAATGGCCGCCTACCACGCCTCCAAGGCCGCGGTCGAGCAGTTTGCCAACGTGCTGCGGCTGGAGGTCGCGAACGTGGGCGTCGACGTCGGCTCGGCGCACATGTCGTGGATCGACACGGCGATGGTCGCGGATAACTTCACCGAGATGGTCGCCCGGCTGCCCTATCCACTCAACCGCACCACCTCGGTGCAGCAGTGCGCGCAGGCCTTCGTCAAGGGTATCGAGCGGCGCAAGCGCCGCATCTACAGTCCGGCCTGGGTGGGCCTGGTCCGCTGGCTCAAGCCGGTGTTGTCCACCGGGCCCGCCGAGCTGCTGGTCCGCCGGTTCGTGGCCGACCTGTTGGCGCGGATGGACGACGACATGGCTGCCCAGGGTCGTTCCGTCAGCACCCACACCCAGCCGTAGGGGAAGCGGGCATGAGGCGCTCAGCGTGCTAGCCGGTCGTTGATCTGCTCCTCAGGACCGACCTGATTAATCCGAGTGCGTGGGCCAGAGGTGGCCAGGCGGTCAGGGCGACTGCTTTGCGGAGATTTTCCGCCGAGCAGCGTTAGGGTTTCGGTCGAACCTCGCGACGCCGTTATCGATCTGCCGACTGGAGTGAAGGATGCGAATCATCGACGCCGACGGCCACGTGAACGAGACCCCTTCGTTCGCGGTCGAGGCAATGAAACGCTGGCCGCACCACGTCACGCCGAGCACCGACGGGCGGCCGAGATTCCTCATCGAGGGCCGCCACTATCCGCAAGATCACGGGCCCGGCGCCGGGGTGCCCGTCGAACACGGATTGAGCACAGCGGCCGGCCTCGATTGCTCAACGGTCGACGGCGTGCTCGGTGACGCCGATCGCGACCACATCGACACCATGGTGCTGTATCCCAGCCTCGGGCTGTGCACGCCGACTCTCGAGGACCCCGAGTTCGCCGCCGGGTTCGCGCGACTGTACAACGAATGGGTCGCAGACTACTGCCGGCCGACGAATGGCCGGCTGCGCGGCGTCGCGGTGACCCCGATCGAGCACGGCCGGGTGGCGATCGACGTCATGGGTGAGGCAAAGGAGCTCGGTCTGGTCGCCACCCTGCTGCCGCCGGCGCTGCAGACTCGTAACCTCGACCACCCCGACCTCGACCCGTTCTATGCCGCTGCGGTCGAACTGCAGATGCCACTGGGGATCCACGGTGTGCCCGGCTTCCACTTGCCCAAGATCGGCGTGGACCGGTTCACGAATTACATCCAAGTGCACTGCATCAGCTTTCCGTTCGACCAGATGACGGCGATGACCGCACTGGTCTCGGGCGGTGTCTTCGATCGGCATCCGGGCCTGCGGGTGGTCTTCCTCGAGGCGGGAGTGGGTTGGGTCCCGTTCTTCATCGACCGGCTGCACGAGCACTTCGAGAAGCGGGGCGACTGGATCGAGGGCGGCTGGCAGCGTGATCCGCAGGAATACCTGCAAGCCGGCAACATCTGGGTGACCTGTGAGCCCGCCGAGCCGATCTTGCCCGGGGTCATCGATGTGCTCGGTGCGGACTTCATCATGTTCGCCAGCGACTACCCGCACTGGGATGGTGAGTGGCCGGAGAGCACAAAGCATCTGCGGACCCGCGCCGACATCGACGAGGATGCCCGCACCAAGATCGCCGGGCTGAACGCGCAGCGCTTCTACGGGCTCGATTGATTGCCGGACTCGCGGCGGGGTTAGGCCTCGGCGCATTGCTCGCTCTTGCCTTTCCGGGGTTGTCCTGGTGGTGGCTGGCGTGGATGGGCGTGGTCCCGCTGCTGCTGGTGGTGCGGGCCGCCCCGACTCCGCGCCAAGCGGCCGCCCGAGCCTGGTGCGGTCTTGCCGGCTATGTGCTGGCCACCCAGTATTGGCTGCTGACGAGCGCGGGGCCGATTTTGGTGGTGTTTGCCGCGGGGCTGGGCCTCTTGTGGGCGCCGTGGGGGTGGGCGGCCCACCGGCTGCTGTCGGAACGCCCGCTGACCACCCGCCGGATGCTGACCGCGGTCCTCGTGTTGCCGAGCATATGGTTGCTCGCTGAGGCGGTCCGGGCCGTGCCGGTTCTGGGCGGTCCATGGGCGTTGCTGGGCGTCTCGCAGTGGAACCGGCCCGCCACTCTGGCGTCGGCGTCACTCGGCGGTGTCTGGCTGACGAGTTTCCTGCTGGCCGCGACCAATACCGCGCTCGCCGGTGCGATCCTGCACCGTGGCGTGTCCGGTCGGCTGGTCGCACTGGTGGTCGCCGGTGCTTGTGCCGCGGTGGGCCCGGTGTGGTACGTGCTGGAGCCGAAGCCACCGGTCGGTGCAACGGTCGAGGTGGCACTGGTGCAGCCGGGCGACATCGTCGACTCGGGAGCCCGGGAGAAAGCCGGGCAGATGCTGACGGCGGATTTGGCCGGTCAACGCCTGGACCTGGTGGTGTGGGGTGAGAGCAGTGTGGGAGTCGACCTTTCCAGCCACCCGAACGTCGTGACGGAATTGGCGGACCTGTCCAGAGGTGTCGGTGCGGACCTCCTAGTCAATGTCGACGCCCTCGCGCCGACCGGCGGAATCTACAAGTCGGCGGTGTTGGTAGGACCGAACGGATCGCTCGGCGAGTATCGGAAGGTCCGGCTGGTGCCGTTCGGCGAGTATGTGCCGCTGCGGCCGTTGCTCGGCTTGATCACCCGCCACACCAAGGCCGCGTCCGAGGACCGCAAGACGGGCGGCGGACCTGCGGTGCTGCGCACCGGCTCGCTGGCCGTCGGGCCGCTGATCAGCTTCGAAGCGCTGTTTTCCGACCTGCCGCGCCGCGAGGTGCAACTCGGCGCTCAACTGCTCGCTTACCAGAGTTCCACATCGACATTCCAAGGCAGCTGGGCGCAGCCGCAGTTGGCCAGCCACGTCGCCGTTCACGCCGTCGAGGTCGGTCACCCGGCCGTGCACGCCGCGCTCTCCGGCGACAGCGCCGCATTCGATGCGCGCGGCCGAGAGCTTATCTGGCTGGCATCGAGTTACCGGGGCGCGGTTGTCGTCCGGGTTCCGCTCGGGTCGGTCACCACCGTCTACCAACGGCTGGGGGACTGGATTGTGCTCCTGGCGTTCACGATTACGGTATGTGCCGGCGCTGCAGCGGTCCTGGGCCGCGGCCTTTCGTCCGGATCCGCACCCGCCAAGACTTAGCGATTATGGCGCGGGCGGTGTTGCCCCGGGTGGGCTGGCCAGCCTGTTCAGGATGTCCAATGGCAATTTGACTTCCGCCGGCGACTTGCCGGGATCGGGGGCTGCCGTGTCGGTCTTCTGCCACGGCTGGCAGCCGTCGGTCTTGAACGCCTTGTCGCCTGGATCGATCTGCACCACTTGGGGCTTTTTGCTTAGCGCGTTGTCGATGACGATGGTCTTGTTGTCCTCGTCGCTGCCGACTCGCTTCCAGTAGCACGTCCCCCCGTTGACCGGGCCCGCCGAGCTGTAGGTTCCCGGCACGATATCGGTTCCCACCGCATACGTGCCATCGTGGTCGATCGTCGTCTTGGGCTGGGGCGGCGGTGCAGGCGGTTCGGCTGCGGCGTTACCGCAGCACACACCCCAACCCACAACGACGACTGTCGCAGCGAGCGCCGTCGACTTGATCCTCACTAGAGCAGCATACGGGTTGCCGCCACGGCAAAGCGACTACGCCGACTTGTCCAGCAGCGGCAACAGCAGCCGACGGCGCGCGGATATCGCGTCGGCGAACACGTGCAGCGCCTCGCGGACCGAGTCGACGACGGGACACGCGAACGCATCGCCGCTGATGCTGAGCAATCGAGTCACGGCCGGGCTTGCCACCAACGCCCACTCAACCCCGTTAGCGCGGCAGGCGTCACCGACGCGGTGCAGCAAGCGGATACCCTGCGGCGACATCCGGTACAGACCACTCACGTCCAGGACAATCGGATTGTCGGGCAGAATGAAATGCGTGCTGTATTCGCCGACCCGCTCGACGTTGAGCGCATCGATCGTGCCGCTGATCTTCACCACGGTCGCCAGGTGGCGACACTGCGCCCTGACCTGCGCGCCACCGCAGTCGAACGTCGGATTACCGTAGCGGGGCACCAGGTAGGTAGTTTCCGCGTCAACCGAGTTCGCCATTATCGGCCCCACTTCTCAATCACGTTGCTGGAATACGCCGACGAGAGCCGGCCTGAACCTGATTGCGACGGTAATCGGCTACTCTAAGGTCACGGGGAGCGACCTCTAATACTTTGCTAAGAACCAAGTTTCAGCTAGCCGGCGGAACGCGCACGGTGCCCCGCCAGCTGTCCTCGACTCGCGGGGCACCGCATTGCGGTTGTTGATCAAGCCAGATCGAACCTGTCGAGGTTCATCACCTTGTTCCACGCGGCGACGAAATCCTGGACGAACTTCGGCTGCGCGTCGTCCGCGGCGTAGACCTCGGAGATGGCCCGCAGCTGTGAGTTGGAACCAAACACCAGGTCGACCGCTGTGGCGGTCCACTTGACCTTGCCGGTAGCGCGATCGCACACCTCGTAGACGTTCTCCGACGACTCGGATGCCTTCCACTCGTTACCCATGTCGCACAGGTTCACGAAGAAGTCGTTGGTCAACGTCTCAGGCCGGTCGGTGAACACACCGTGCTGGGCTTGGCCGAAGTTGGCGTTCAGCGCCCGCATGCCGCCGATGAGAACCGTCATCTCCGGGGCGGTCAACGTCAGCAGGCTGGCCCGGTCCACCAGCAGGCGTTCCGGTGCTTGCTTCTCTCCGGCGGGCAAGTAGTTGCGGAACCCGTCGGCCTTCGGTTCGAGCACCGCGAACGACTCGACGTCGGTCTGCTCTTGCGACGCGTCGGTGCGCCCCGGCGCGAACGGGACCGTGATGTCGTGCCCGGCATTCTTCGCCGCCTGCTCTACGGCCGCACAGCCGCCCAACACGATCACGTCGGCCAGCGAGACCTTCTTGCCCCCGGACTGGGCGGCGTTGAACTCCTGCTGGACCCGCTCGAGGGCCTGCAGCGCCTTGGCAAGTTCGGTCGGGCTGTTGCATTCCCAATCCTTCTGCGGTGCAAGGCGAACCCGTGCCCCGTTGGCGCCGCCGCGCCTGTCGGTACCCCGGAAGCTCGCCGCCGACGCCCACGAGGTGGCGATCAGCTGCGGGATGGACAATCCCGAGGCGAGCAGCGTGCTCTTGAGGTCGGCGATGTCTTTGTCGTCGATCAGCTCGTGATCGACGTCGGGCACCGGGTCTTGCCACAGTTGCGGCTCGGGAACCCACGGGCCGAGGTAGCGGCTTAGGGGCCCCATGTCGCGGTGCAGCAGCTTGTACCACGCTTTGGCGAACTCGTGCTCGAGCTCTTCGGGGTGATCCAGCCAGCGGCGGGTGATCTTCTCGTAGATCGGGTCCATCCGCATCGACAGGTCTGTCGTCAGCATTGTCGGGAGGCGCTTTACCGACGGATCGAACGGATCAGGAATAATCGGCTCGGCATCCTTCGCGGTCCACTGCCAGGCGCCGGCCGGGCTCTTGGTCAGCTCCCACTCGTAACCGTAGAGGGTTTCCAGGAAGCTGTTGTCCCACGTCGTCGGGGTGGGCGTCCAGACGACCTCCAGGCCGCTGCCCATCGCGTCCCTGCCTTTGCCGGTACCGAACGAGCTCTTCCAGCCCAGGCCCTGCTGCTCTATCGGGGCGGCCTCGGGCTCCGGGCCGACCAGTTCGGGTCGGCCCGCGCCGTGGGTCTTACCGACCGAGTGGCCGCCGACGACCAACGCCGCGGTCTCGACGTCGTTCATCGCCATGCGGGCGAACGTCTCGCGGATGTCGATGGCCGCCGCCACCGGATCCGGTTTGCCGTTCGGCCCTTCCGGGTTGACGTAAATCAGGCCCATCTGCGTGGCGCCGAACGGCTTGGCGAGATCTCTCTTGCCGCTATAGCGCTCGTCACCGAGCCAGGTGTCCTCGGGCCCCCAGTAGACTTCGTCGGGCTCCCAGATGTCCTCTCGGCCAAAGCCGAAGCCCAGTGTCTTGAACCCCATCGATTCGTAGGCGCAGTTGCCCGCGAAGATGATCAGGTCAGCCCACGAGATCTTGCGGCCGTACTTCTGCTTAACCGGCCACAGCAGCCGGCGCGCCCGGTCGAGGAGCACGTTGTCGGGCCAACTGTTCAGCGGCGCAAAGCGCTGAGCGCCTCGGCCGCCACCACCGCGGCCGTCGTGGATGCGGTAGGTGCCGGCTGCATGCCAGCTCATCCGGATGAACAGCGGCCCGTAGTTGCCGTAGTCGGCCGGCCACCAGTCCTGCGAGTTCTTCATCAACGCGAAGAGGTCCTGCTTGAGCGCTTCGACGTCGAGAGTCTTGAACTCCTCGGCGTAGTTGAAGCCGCTGCCCAGGGGATTGGCCATCGGCGAGTTCTGATGGAGCACGCGCAGGTCCAGCTGATCCGGCCACCAGTCCCGGTTCGTCATCGGCCGACGGGCATGGGCAGTGGGCGAGGTTTCATTTTCCGACATGGGGATCTTCCTTTCGGCGATAGATGATTACGGGCCGGCCATGTGTGACACCGAACAATCGGGGCACAAGCCCCAGTAGATGACCTCGGCCTCGTCGAGAACGAAGCCTTCGAGAAGCCCGCCGTCGTCGGCCGGGGTCAGGCAGGGAGCCTCGCCGACAGCGCAGTCGACGTCGGCGATGGTCCTGCAGGACCGGCAAACGATGTGGTGGTGATTGTCGCCGACCCGCGCCTCGTAACGGGCGACGGAGCCGGGCGGCTGGATTCGTCGGATCAGGCCCGCCTCGGTCAGCGCATGCAAGACGTCGTAGACAGCCTGGCGGGAGACCTTGGGCAGGTCACCACGCACGACATCGAAGATCGTCTCGGTGTCGGCGTGCGGATGCCCGTGCACGGCGGCCAAAACCGCGAGTCTGGGCCGCGTTACGCGTAACTCGGCGGTACGCAGTTGCGCTGCGTAATCCGGCCTGAAGGGCACCCTGAAAATATGACTCCTTTTCTTGAACCAGTCAATAGTTTGGGTCGGGTTGTCGGGCGCCGACCTGCTGCTAGCCACGCCGCGTGCGGACTCGGTGGGGTAGCGGTCGCACTGGTACTCTCCGAACACCTGCCTGTGGAGCCGGGCCGCCCGGCCGGCCGACGTGGCGGCGCGAAACGAAACAGCAGTGGCGTCCGGAAAGAGTGTTGTGCGCAGCGGAGAGATCAAAGCCCTCACCGGTCTACGCATCATTGCCGCGGTGTGGGTGGTGCTGTTCCACTTCCGTCCGCTGCTGCGGGAGTCGGCACCCGATTTCAGCGATGCACTCGCCCCGGTGCTCAACTGCGGCGCGCAAGGGGTCGACCTGTTCTTCATCCTGAGCGGCTTCGTGTTGACCTGGAATTATCTCGACCGGATGGGCCGGTCCTGGTCCACCCGAGCCACCTTGCACTTTCTGTGGCTGCGACTGGCCAGAGTGTGGCCGGTCTACCTGGTCACGTTGCACCTGGCCGCTGCGTGGGTGATTTTCACGATGCACGTCGGTCATGTGCCGTCGGAAGACGTCAGTCGATTGACTGCGGTCAGTTATGTGCGTCAGCTACTGCTCGTGCAATTGTGGTTCCAGCCGTACTTCGACGGATCGAGCTGGGACGGGCCGGCCTGGTCGATCAGCGCGGAGTGGCTGGCCTACCTACTTTTCGGCTCGCTCGTGCTGGTGATCTTCCGGATGGCGCATGCGACGAGGGCGCGAAACTTGTTCTGGCTAGCGGTCGCCGCGTCGCTGCCTCCGGTGCTGTTGTTGTTGGCCAGCGGTCAGTTCTACACCCCGTGGAGTTGGCTGCCGCGCATCGTCATGCAATTCATCGCGGGAGCACTCCTTGCCGCCGCGGTGATCAGGTTGCGGCTGACCGATCGGGTCCGGCGCGGCGCGGGCTACCTTTCCGCGTTGCTGATCGCCGTGATCGTCGGATTGTTGTATGTGCTTGACGCCCATCCGGTGCCGGGTGTGATCGACAGCAGCGGACTGGTCGACGTGTTGTTTGTTCCGTTGGTGATGACGCTCGGGATCGGCGTCGGCAGCCTGCCCATGCTGCTGTCCAGTCGGGTGATGGTGTTCGGGGGGCAAATCTCGTTTTGCCTGTACATGGTGCACGAGCTGGTGCACACGGGTTGGACGTGGGCCGCTGAGCAATTCCAGCTGACCCTGCAGGGCGCCGGGGGGAAGCTGACGGTCTTTGGTCTGCTCGCGATCGCTGCGGGCATCGCCACTGTGTTGTTCCACTTCGTGGAGGAGCCTGCTCGCCGGTGGATGCGCCGCATGGCCGACGTCACCGCCCCGACCGCGAAAACACGCGTCGACCTGCGCGTGGATCCGGGAACGGCCAGAGTGCAGCCCATCGGCCATACCCGCGAAGAGCGCAACACGCCGATGTCCGCACGCGCCGGCTAAACGTCCCTGTTTGCCTGCCCCGACCCTTAAGATGCCGGTGAGCCGCCGATCATAGGGGGTGCAAGCAGTGGTGCGTCGTCTGAGCACGTGTGTTATCGCGCTCGCCGTCGTGCTCGAAGCGTTCGGCCACGTCGCGGGCCCGACGCGACACTACACGACACTGAGCGTGGGTTCCCCGGCTAACCACGTTGCGGTTATTGGTGACTCGTACACCACTGGAACCGTAGAGGGCGGCCGGGGCCCGCAGAGTTGGACCTCTCGAGCCTGGGCGGCCCTTGCGCGCCAGGGCGTACAGGTCGCTCCCAATGTGGCGGCTGAGGGCAGAGCAGGCTACGACGTACCCGGCGACCGAGGCAGCGTTTTCAGCGATCTGACCGCCAGAGCGGTGCATTCCGACGACGTGCTGGTGGTGTTTTTCGGTTCCCGCAACGATCAAGGCGCCGAACCCGAGTTGCTGGCCGAAAAGGCCCGCGAAGCCTTCGATCTGGCGCACCGTGCCGCTCCGTCGGCGCGGCTGCTGGTGATCGGCCCCCCGTGGCCGACGGCCGATCGACCCGCCGCCATACTCCGAGTCCGCGACGTCATCGCCGACCAGGCGCGAGCAGCGGGGGCGACATTCGTCGATCCGATCGCCGAGAACTGGTTCGTCGACCGATCCGACTTGATCGGCGCCGACGGGGTGCACCCCAACGATGCGGGCCATGCCTATATGGCCGCAAAGATTGTGCCACTGATCCGCGCTCAGTTGCCCTCGCTGGTCTGAATGAGGTGCTGAGGATTGCCGCCCATCGAGAGGAAGGTGCTGAGGGCCTGCGGGATACCCGGATCAGCGCTACCAGGTTTTTCTTTTGTGTATCGGGGTATAGCAGAGGCCGGCTCGCAACTGCTCGACACTGATTCTGCGGGCCATCCGTGAGAGTGAGGGTCTGATGAAATCCCCCAGACTTGTCATCGCGCTATGCAGCGGCGCGGCAGTGCTGTGGTTGGCAGTCGGGTGCGGCGGCGGGCAAAAAGGTGGACCCACCACCACCACCACGACAACGACAACGACAACGACGACGAGTGTGAGCCCAGCGCCGCCACCCACTTCAGCGCCGGCGCCCGGTGGCCCGACCGGCAGCGGCGGGCCAAGCGGCGGCGGCGGCAGCATCCCCGGTGGCCCGACCGGCAGTGGCGGGCCGAGCGGCGGCGGTGGCAGCATCCCCGGTGGCCCGACCGGCAGTGGCGGGCCGAGCGGCGGCGGCGGTTGCGTCCCGGGAGTGGGTTGCGGCGGTGGTGGTCCGGGCGGGGGCGGCGGTTGCGTGGGCGGTATCTGCGGCGGGTGGCCGTGATCGCAGGCCGGCGCAAATCGGACCGGCAGCGGCGTTACTTGGCGCCCTTTTTGACCTCCAACACCCGCTTGCGCAGGCCCTCGGTGGCGGTGTCCATCAAGCCTTTGGCTCCCTTTTTGATCAGGAATCCGGGAACGGGCATTGCGAGATCGACGGTGATCTCGAAGCGGACTCGGGTGGACTCGCCCTGAGGGATGAGTGTGTAGCGTCCGCTTTGAGCGCGTTGTTGTTTGGCGCTCTCCAACGTCCAGCCGACTCCGTCGTCGTCAACGGTGTAAGCAAGCACCTGCTCGTCGCTGAGACCAAGGATCCGCACGACCTGACGAGATCTGCGGGGCAGGCCACGGTCGTCCCGTTCGGCTATCTCAACCTCTTGATGCACCGAGGACCACTCGGTCAGCGACTCGAGGTCGAGCAAGACGTCCATGATCTCGTCGGGTGTGGCCTCGATGACGACTTCCCGCGATTGGGTGACGGCCATGTCGGCAACATAGCCAGCTTTTCAACTCTGTCAAGCAATCCTGCAGGATAGGGTGAAATCTCCGGCAACTCGATCGCAAGGGGAACCTCGTGGCCAAGCTCAGGTTCGGATATTTCATCGCGCCGTTTCATCGCGCGGGCACCAACCCGACACTGGCGCTGCAACGTGACCTCGAGTTCATCGAACATCTCGACGCCCTCGGCTTCGACGAGGCATGGATCGGCGAACATCATTCGGCGGGCAGCGAAATCATCAGTTCACCGGAGATCTTCATCGCCGCCGCTGCGCAACGGACTACTCGGATCCGGCTGGGCACCGGGGTCGTCTCGCTGGCCTACCACAACCCGCTGTGGGTTGCCGACCGACTCATGCTGCTGGACCACCTAACCCGCGGCCGGGTGATCGGCGGAGTTGGGCCCGGCTCGCTGCCCACCGACTCGGCGATGATCGGGCTCAACCCCACCGATACGCGCGAGCTTTTGGAAACCAACCTCGACATTGTCGTGCGGCTGCTGGCGGGGGAGACGGTCACCGCCAAAACCGCGACCCACGAGTTGTTCGATGCTCGGTTGCAGTTGGCCCCTTACTCCGACGGGGGGATCCCGCTGGCCGTCGCCGCGGTCGCGTCGCCGACCGGGGCGCGGCTGGCCGGCAAATATGGCATCGGTCTGCTGTCCATCGGGGCGACGTTGACGATCGAGGGCTTCGACGCACTCGCCTACCATTGGGGCATCGTGGAAGAGCGCGCCGCAGCCTTCGGCACCCGGGTCGACCGGGAAAGCTGGACTCTGGTGGGACCGTTCCATATTGCCGAGACCGACGAGCAGGCCCGCGCCGACGTGAAATACGGCATCGAGCCGTGGTTCCGCTATTTCCAGAAGGTGGCGGCATTTCCGCAGATGACCATGCCGGGGGAGCGGCTCGACGAGATGATCGACATCATCAATGACAACGGCACCGGGGTGATCGGCACGCCAGAGCGGGCGCGAGCCCAGGTGCAGCGGCTGTGGGACCAATCCGGCGGATTCGGTTGCATGCTGCAGATGGCCCACGAGTGGGCTAACCCGGCCGCCACCAAGCGCTCCGCTGAACTATTCGCCGCCGAGGTGATGCCGCACTTCCAGGGCCAGGCGCAGCCGACACTCGATGCCGCTGCGCGGGCCAGCGAAGTACGGGACGACCTCGCGCAGACGCAACTACAGGCTATCGACCACATGGCCAGGAAATACCAGGACGAAGTCGGGTCAAAGTAACCGTCGAGACGTTGCCGTGCACACGCCGGACCTGACCGAGGCCGAGGCGCGAGCCTACGACGCCTGGTTCGACAAGCCCTGGGGTGCCCACGCGTGGGCCGTAGAACTGGCCGCGGTGGACGCTGCTCTGCCCGATCCGTCCGGTCAAACCATAGTCGAAGTCGGGTGCGGCACCGGGCGACTCGTCGAATTCCTGGCCGGTCGTGGTGCGCACGCGTTGGGCGTGGACCTGTCGCCAGGCATGCTCGCGGTGGCGCGCATGCGTGCCCCGGGTCGACTGGTACGCGCCGATGCCCGCCGCCTCCCACTGCCGGACGCCGTCGCGGACGCCACGGTCACCATCGCAACTCTGGAGTTCACAGACGCCGCGGCGGTGCTGGCCGAGCTGGCACGTGTCACCCGCCCCGGCGGTCGTATCGTCGCACTGGCCCTGAATCCGAAAAGTCTGTGGGGACTGCTCGACCGGCCCACCCGCCGCGCCCCGTTTTCCACGGCCGACTACCTGACCCGCGAAGTCCTGGGCCGCCTCGGGAGCCATCACGGACGTGCCCACCTGCGGGGACGGTTGTTCACCGCTGCGCACCCCGGGTTTTTGCCCCGGCTCGAGCCGCTCGCTGCCGGGCTCGGCCGTTGTGCCCCCGGGCTCGGCGCCGTCCAAGTCCTTGTCGTCGACCGACAGGTGTGACGCCGCGCAGGCGGCCGGCGTGCTACGCCTGTACCACCTGTTTCATCTGTTTGCTACAGCAAATCTCGGCGTGCTCGTCGTCGGACTGGCATGGACACGCCTTCTCGTAAACCAGCGCCGCTCCGCACTGTTCACACTCGTATCGATCTCCGACACTTCGACCCATGGCAACCTCCCTGACGAGATATCCGGACCAACCCCGTTGGGACCCTGGGAGGGACAGCTACCCCTCCTTGCGAATCAGCCGCCACAGCGCCTGGTGGTCGGGCGCCAGCAACTCCTCGATGCGCGGATGATTCACCTCGGCGACGATGATCTCACCCACCTCCTGATGGACGTCACTGAAGATGCCGTGGGACTTCATCTTCTCGGTTTGATAGAGGTTGTCCTCGGTCGGGGTGACGTAGTGCACCGCGTCGGCCTTGAAGCGGTGCACCAGCCACAGGTGGATCAGCGTCATCAGACGCTTCTGGCGTAAGGCCTCGGCGTAGGTGTTCTGGTCGCGCACCGTGAGGATCGTGACACCGCGGCGGTCTTGGAAGGGTGCGAAGATCACGTTGGCGAGTTTGTCCTCGGCGTCGCCCCCTTCTCGGTAGATCACCAGCTCGAGCAGCTCGGAGCCGGCGCGCAGCGGGCGTAGCTGCACGCGTAGCTTCTCGCCAAGCTGGTAATACTCGCTCCACATCGCCAGCCATTCCTCCAGCAGCTTGCGCGGCACCTCGGTCTGCACGAGATGCTGATGCTGCGTGGAACCTTTGCCCATCGCCTTGGTGGTCGCGGTGCGGCCCGACGAGGCCAGCAGCGCAGCGTCGCTGCGCGGCCCGCCCACCAGCGTTTGCGGGGTGCGATAAGGCGATTCGACCAGACGCAGTTGCCGCTGCAGACGAGCCAGCGCCAACATGCCGTCCTGGCGCAGCGCGGCGGCGAACTCCTCGGCGGCAAGGCCGTCGATCTGGTGACCGCCGTAGGTGATGAAGTTGAAAACGAAGCCCAGCTTCCCGAGTTCCTCGGGGAAGGCCCGCATCTGTTCGTCGGTCATGCCGGTGGTGTCCCAGTTGAACGAGGGCGAGAGGTTGTAGGCCAGCATCTTGTCAGGGAATTGCGCATGGATCGCTTCGGCGAATTGGCGGGCCTCGGCCAGATCGGCGGTCTTCGTTTCCATCCAGAGCAGATCGGCGAACGGCGCCGCGGCGAGCGACTTGGCGATCGCATACGGTATGCCGCCGCGGACCTGGTAGTACCCTTCGGGTGTTTTCGCCAGTTCGGGATCCCAGCGGGCGTCGGCACCCAGTTCTTTCGCCTTCTGACGCGCGGTGTACAGCGAGGCGTGCGCGGCGAATTCCCGCCACTCGGCGGCACTCATGTCTCGCGGCTCGTCCTCGCGTTCGGCGAATTCGAGCACCTCGGCCACGGCCTCGCCGTAGGTCATCAGCCCGGCGTCGTCTTCCCAGACGTCGACGAACCGCGACTCGACTTTGTCGTAGAGGGCGTCGAGCGATTGCCCTGCGCCGTTTTGCCAGGCCGCGGCCGCCCGCGCGATCAGATCGGAAATACCCCGGCGTTCCAGCCAGACATCGGCGGCGGCGTACTCGCCGTCGGGCAGCGCGTACAGCAGGTGACCGTTGAGTTCCTTGACTCCCAGCTCATAGAAGCGCCGCATCATCGCCAGGAAGCACGACTTGTAGGAGGGAATCCTGACGTTGGTCGCGCCCAGCAGGAAAGGCTGGTCGCGCTCGTCGGCGCGGCTGTCGATCAGGTTCCCCGCCTCGGCGTCGGTGCGCGCCACGATGATGCCGGGCACCCGCATCACGTCGAGTTGGAACCGGGCAGCATTGAGGCGCTTGATCTGTTCGTCGGACGGCACCAGCACCTTGCCGCCCTGATGGCCGCATTTTTTGGTGCCCGGACGCTGGTCTTCGATGTGGTACCCCGCGACACCGGCCTCGACGAAGCGCCGAATCAGGTTGCGGACGTGCGGGTCACCGCCGTGGCCGGTGTCGGCGTCGGCGATGATGAACGGCCGGTAGTCGACAGCCGGGGTCGCGGCGCGTTGCTCTTCGCTCATCTGCTGGCGCAGGTACTCCTGATTGCGGTCGGCGGTGAGCAGGGCACGCACCAGCCCGGCGGCCTCCTCGGGCACCTGACTGAGCGGGTAGCTGGCCAGGTCGGGTCCCGGATCCTCGGTCGTGGAGCCCTTGGCGGAGGTTGCCCAGCCACCGAGGTAGATGCCCTCGATACCCATCCGCTTCATGGTCACGGCCTGCCCGGGCGAGTAGGGGCCGAATGTCGTGATGCTTTTACGCTGGGCGAACAGCTCGCGCAGCCGCTGGTAGAACGCCACCGCGGCCTCGCGCGCCACGGTGTAGTCGGTGGGGATCGTGCCGCGCTGCTCGACGACCTGCCGGGCGGTGTAGAGCCGAATGATCCCGTCGAAGCGCGCACTGTCGAGGTATCGCTGGGTGTCGACGACGTCTTGCTCGAACCGAGTGCGGGGCTGTGCTTCCGCTTCGATGGTGGTGGCCATGGATTTACGCTCCCTGTTCAGCTCGGTTCCCCCGGACGAGGCAAGTCTATCTCCGGCCTCGTTTGCTGCAGCTTGTTTGGTTACGGTCGCGGTCATCAGCCCATCCAGTTCCTTCGACGCAGGGTCTTCGGTAGCTTCGCATCGTGCCCGACGCCATGAACCGCCAGATCGTGCTGCGACGCCGCCCGACCGGGCTGGTTCGGCCCGGTGACACCGAGTTGGTCACCGGGCCGGCACCCGAACCCGCCGCGGGTGAGGCGCTGGTCCGCATCACCTACGTCGGCATCGATGCCGCCGTCCGGACCTGGCTCAACGATCAGCCGGGCTACCTGCCGCCGGTGCAGCTGGGCGAGGTCATTCGCGCGGCCGGGATCGGTGAGGTGGTGGCGTCGCGCTGCGACGCCTACGCAGTCGGGGACGTCGTGACGACGTTGGCCGGCTTCCAGGAGTACGTCATCGTCCGTGACGACATCTTTACCACGCCGGTGCCCGGGCCGGCAGTCGACCAACTGGCGGTGATGACGGTGTATGGCCCGACCGGTGCCACCGCTTATTTCGGCATGAACGACATCGGCCGGCCCCGGCCCGGAGAAACCGTGGTGGTCTCGGCCGCGGCGGGTGCGACTGGGTCGATCGCCGGGCAGATCGCCAAGATCGCGGGCGCGCGGGTGGTCGGCATCGCGGGCGGGCCGCAGAAGTGCCGGGTGGTGGTCGACGACTTCGGATTCGACGCGTGCATCGACTACCGGACGGCCGACCTGCCGGCGGCGCTTAAGCAGCACTGTCCTCACGGGGTCGACGTCTACTTCGACAACGTCGGCGGCGCGATCCTCGACGCGGTGCTGGGCCGTCTGGCCGCGAATGCGCGGGTGGTGCTCTGCGGCGTCATCTCCAGCTATCTGACCGGCGAGCATCCGGGGCCGGCCAACTACGTCAACCTGCTGGCCAAGACGGCGCTTATGCAGGGCTTCAACGCGCTCAACCAGTGGGGCCGCTTCGACGAGGCCTTCACCGCACTGCGGCAGTGGGACCAGCAGGGCCTGCTCGTGCACCGCGAAACCATCCTCGACGGCGTCGAGTCGTGTGTCGACGCCCTCAACGGGCTGTTCACCGGCGCCAACATCGGCAAGATGCTGGTCAAGGTCAGCGAACCGACACCGGTCGTACACTGACCGATCGTGGGCATTCTGGCCGGCTTTGCGCCTTGGCTTGTCTATTGGGTGCTCGTCGCCAACGTTCCCCCGGCGATTGCCGTTTTGGTCGCACTCGCGGTCGCGATCGCGGCTTTCGGGGTCAAGTTCGCGGCACGATCTCCACGATGTACCCTCGAAATGGGCGCTGTGGCAACATTTCTGGTGCTTGCAGTGCTGACTTTCGTCATGAGTCCGCCAGCCGTGCAGCGGTGGGCGCTGGCGCTGAGCAACGCGGGGATCTTCCTTGTGACGCTGACCAGCGCGCTGATCGGCAAGCCCTTCGTCGCTGAGGTGGCCCACACGGGCCGTCGTGTCGACGCGACCCAGAACGAGCCGTTCGGTCGGCTGACCATGCTGCTGACCTGGTTTTGGGTGGCGGTGTTCGCCGTCATGACGGTGTCGTCGGCGGTTCCGCCGATCGTCTCGGACGACGTCACGATCGTCGCCTCAACGCGGCCGCTGGCTTTCGTCGGCTATTGGGTGGTCCCGTTGGGGCTGTTTGCGGTGGGTGCGCTGGCGACAGGGGCGCTGCTCGACAGGATGTCCACCGCGGTCGACAACGTCACCCGGAAAACCACCTTCCTCGCGTACGGTGAAGCCACGATCGACGAGCTGTACTACCTGGCTCAGCAGCACGCCAACCGCGAAGTCGGCGCCGCTAGGGAGGCATATGACGTCAAGGTCGGGGGTATGGGTACCCCGTTGGTGGGCGACGACTCTCGAAAGTCGTGGCCCGCGACGTACAAAGTCCGCGAACGACGGTAACCATCAGCGTCCCGGCGGTAATCCTGCCGGACAGGCCGGGCCGAATTAAGGTGATCGCCATGGCAAGCTCGTCCAACCTGTGGGGTAGCCGCTGGGATAGCGCGCCGCATGATGCGCACATCCGTGATCAGATGCTCAGCCGCAGGCGAGCGAGAAAGATGAGCCGGCGCTTCGCCGAGGTCGGCGTAGGAATCCCGGCGGCGCGCCTGCGGGAAATCGCGGCCGGCGCGCCGTCGGCGTCCGAGGAGTTGATTGACGTCACCTTCGCGCTCGCGGCCACCGAAATGAAACGTCAGGAGCGCGTCGCGAAGTTCAAGCGCAGGCGGCGCCGCGCTATGCATTGGCTCATCGCGGCGGGCATGGTTTTAGCGGCATTGAACCTGCTGTTGTGCATGACTTACGGCTTCGTCACGCTGGTGCTGCACGAGTCCCCGTGGTGAATCATGGGATTGCTGTTCCGGCTGGCGGAATTTCTGCTCGTGCTGCTGCCGCTGGTCGGGGTGATCATTACCGCGGTCAAAGGGTTCTCTGCCGGCAAGCGACGAATCGAGCAGGCGCGCGACGCTGACCGGCCGGTGGCCGCGTCGGGCGGTCGTTCCAGCAACCCGATTGCGCAGTGGCGGTCGCTGACGCGCACACTCGAGGAGCACAGCAGGACCGATGCTCGCTGGCTGGACTACGAGCTGGATTTCACCAAGCTTCTCGACTTCCCGCTGATGACCGACATGCGCGATCCGCTCACCGTCGGCTTCCACCGGGCCAAGCTGCGGGCAGATCTGTTGCGCCCCGCCAAAGCCGAAGACCTACTCGACGACCCCGGCGCCGCGGAGCGGTACTTGTCGGCCGTCGAAGCCTATGTGACCGCATTCAACGCCGCCGAGACCGAGGCAAAACGCCGACGCCGCAGCGACTTCTCCCGCGAGGAGCAGCAACGGATCACGCGCGCCCAGACGATGTTGCGGGTGGCATCGGACTCGGCCGCGACCACGCAGGAACGCCGTAACGCCTACGACGTTGCGCGCAAGGAACTCGACGGCCTGATCGTGCTACCGGTTGCGACGCACGCCAGCATCGAGCGCAGAGTCTTCGGCGAGATCGACGGCGGGAACACCCGGTAGGGACTGTGGGCACTTCCTGGCGGTGATGATCGATGCGCTGCAAGCCGCTGACCCCTAGTGGCGATGCCGCCCCGACTCTGCGGATCGGCACAGCGGCCTAGACTTGCTCGCGTGTTGCGTCCTGCAAGTTGGATTGGACTAGCGGGTGCAAGTCTCGCCCTGGTAGGCACCGGAGCGCCGGGTAGCAGGCCCTGGTTCGTCGTCGAGAGGCGGCGGGCTGAGCGGGGTGTCAAGAGCCTCTTTGGAGGGAGCAAGTGTGTGGGCCGTAGCGTCACAATGGAG
>Ga0078972_1003304_pt1 | contig 48906 bp, 51 predicted proteins | sample YelNatPaOPGAMG01_FD_67568 | JGI IMG/M metagenome (GOLD analysis project Ga0078972, IMG submission 67568) | Hot spring thermophilic microbial communities from Obsidian Pool, Yellowstone National Park, USA - OP-RAMG-01 (SPADES assembly) (version 2) | ecosystem: Environmental > Aquatic > Thermal... | reverse complement strand
AGCCTGACCATGAGAAGTATGTAAGATGCAGGTTTGTGAATGGTCGTCTCATATGTCACGTGAAGGGTGAACCCAACGACGTAAGAAAAACAATTAATGAATTTCTGGAATCCATTATGTATATGGAGAGAATCTCTTCGAAAGTTGATGCCCGAGTGGGGTAGTTTGGATTATCCTAGGGGCCTGCGGAGCCCCAGACCCGGGTTCGAATCCCGGCTCGGGCATATCTATAAAAGTTAAACTCCGTAACATTTAAGAGCAAAAAGGGATTATAACATCCATGGTGACTCCCTACAAAATCACATTGGGAGATGAATTAAGAAGGCTTGAAAACGAGCCATTTAACAAGGAAATCAAGGACACAATAAAGAAATTTGTCAATGACCTGAAAATAAAGGAAAATATATCTGAAATTAGGAGGATCAATTACATCCAAAGACTGAGAAAGATAGCAAGTTGGATCCCTGATAGTTTTCTGGAACCAGCTGAGGAAAGCATGAATGAAGTACTGAAACAGCTTTACGACAATGATTACACTGACTGGACCAGAAATACTTTTGTTGTAATGCTTAAGAAATTCTACAGATGGAAGTTGAAAGAATTACCTGCCTTCATAAAGGACATGAAGGTTAGGATTAAGGAAAATGGGAAAGAGGTCGATGACTTGCTGACTTCCCAGGAAGTAACAGCATTGATTGAGAATTCAAAGAATGCAAGAGACAAGGCCTTGCTCTCTGTGTTATACGATTCAGGTTGTAGAATAGGCGAACTGATAAACATGAGGATAAAGGATCTCGGTTTTGATGAGTTTGGGGCCTTACTGAGAGTGACGGGTAAAACAGGGTTCAGACAAGTGCGGATAGTCGGAAACAGTATCGCTTATCTGAGGGCATGGTTAGATAATCATCCGTTGAGAAATGACGTTAATGCTTTCCTGTTTTGCAATTTGTCGGAAAACATACTTGGGAGATCCCTGACCTATGCCGATGTATATTCAATAATAAGGCATACAGCGAAAAGAGCCGGAATCAAGAAGCGAATACATCCACACCTATTCAGGCATACAAGGGCAACTATCCTTGCTTCCAAAGTAACTGAGGCCCCCCTCGAAGCTCAGATGGGATGGGTCCATGGTTCAAGACAGACCAGAACTTACGTTCATTTATCACTCAGGGATCAGGATAACGCAATTCTTAAGGCCTATGGAATAAAAGTTCCTGAGAACGAGACTATCCAGGAAGATAAGCCCAAGGAGTGTCCGAGATGCCATACGTTGAATCCGAGCGATGCCCAGTACTGCAGGAATTGCTGGATGCCCTTTGACGTGAAGATAGCCCTGGATATGGAAGAGAAAGAAAAGAAGACCATAGAGGCTCTTAAGCAAAGTGATGTAGTGGATCCCCTTGTCAAGAAATTAATAGATGAGGCACCTGAAACAGCTAAATTGCAGTTGCTTGTGAGCTTATTACAGGAAATAGTCAAGGACCCTGAGAAGGTAAAGAAATTACAGAAAAGTCTAGAAATATAATAAAACCTTCACTCTCTGACTTATAACAATTGAGTTATCACAAGACTGTAAGGATAAACAGTATCCATTAAAAATTTTAATTGCATCTGGAAAAATTCATATGAGTCCTCCCGTGTTTTATTAAGATTGTCGTAAGGCTTTACACGGCTATCTTCAAAGTATCCTACAACATCCTCAAGACGTCCATTGTAAAGGGCATCGATAATATCTGGAATACTTAAATCTGACATCAAAGCCAATTGAAAATAGCTAAGGCCAACCATCGCTTTTTTGTAGTTAAAATTTGTAACATAACTCCATAACCTGTCAGTTGGTAAAATGTTATCTACCTCTTCAACTAATTTACTGATTTTCTTTGGACTCAGTTTGTCAAGGTTCCGTAATTTGCCCGATAATATTTTATCAAATTCATCAAAAATAGGTTTATCGGCCAGAATGGGAATGAGATTTCTGTACTTCGGGTCACTGAAAACTTTCGATTCAGAACCATATAAAAAACTATCACGAAATTCAAAATATTCGCTCAGTTCTATACCGTATAAATGTGGTATGTACACCGCTATCGCATATGCCCAACTCCATGAGCCGAGTGTAACTGCATTAACAGTAGCTTTTACAATATCAGAGAGGGAATATATTGCTCTGTTCTGAAAGATTTCATTTAGTAATCTGTTAATTTTTCTTGCCCAAACTACTATCTCTTCACTCAATATCATGTTGATGGTCTGGGGTTCATATAATGGCGCTAGGTTATAACTTACCTTCTGCGTTTTTCCATAACTTTTTCTTAATTTTTCATCAAAAATTACCATATAATTAAGTATTCTATTACGTTCTTCGGCATACTTTATGATTTTAATTTCTAAATCCTCTTTAGATAAGGTCTTTATTTCCTCTTTATAATCGTCCTCTGTCGAAGGGGTATCCCAAGTTGTTCTCATCCGCCTCGTCTGCCAGGTCTCTATTTCAGTTTTATAATTATCTTCAGGTAATGCGTCAATAAAGTCTTGATATTCTTCCTTGTCAAGTTCCCTTTCAACTTCTAACCCATTAAAATGCTCTTTAACATAATCAAAGAGATACGGTTCTTTATCCCCACTCAGTGTTCTATAATAATCCTCTCTTAAACGAGGATACACATATACCAACATACCATTGACAAAGTCCGTTATTGTTGGTATTTCAACAAGTGTCTTACCACTTAATAAGTATAGAGACCTGTATTTCTGCATCTTTGTGAATACTATTGGGTCAATAACGATACTTATCCTTTTCTTCTGAAAATATCTCTTCCCCTCATCGGCCATTTTACCCCCATATCTTATAGATAGTTCGTATATAGTCTTTTTTTATTTTCTTATATACTTTCGTAAATGTTACAATACATATAACAAAAATTATTAATAGTGCTTATGTCTGTATATACGATGGTAGATACAGAAACAAATAAAGACAAGTTCATTTTAATCAGGGTCACTGGATCCGAAAAAGACGCACTAAAACAAAGAGCAAGCGAATACCACCTGACACTTTCTAGATATCTAATTCTCATTGGTCTAAGAGGCCGAATTAGATGAAAAACGACACTAACCTCATTCAAGAATTCCTAAAACTGTATAGTGTAATATTCGAGGAAAATAAAATATACAATAAGAAAAAGGAGGGATCTTCTTGACGGCCCAAGACCCTCCCATCCCTCATGCCAATGAATATAACGCGCCCTCGAATATAAATCCTTCGGGTTCAATAAAACACAAAGCAAGATATAGTGTCTCTCAGGACAATGAAATTTATCATGTTTTTATTTACGGTAATGATCGCGAACATGAACCGATCGATTTCTTTAGCATGAGTAGTGGAGATCTCGAAGTTTTTCAAACATGGACGCCGGAAACTTTAAAACGTCTATTAAGTGAAAAAATTTGTGAATATTATGATGTTCAGGACTTGCTTAACAGACTTAAAAGCGATCCAAGTTTAAAACCAAAGGAAATATTAACAACAAATAGTATTAAACTTTTGAATGAGGAATACATTATTGTCAATCCGGCCTTAGATGTTCTCCCTGATGGCTCACTCATCATCACTCAGTCACAATTTGTGGAACGTCTCAAGACGCGCATAGTTAAAAAAGTTGTGAACGGAAGGAAAGTTGAAGAATCAGAGGTCTATACCATAAAAGAACCTGTCAATATAACATACACCTCTAAGGGCGAATTTTTTGAAACAACTGCATCAGAATTTGAAAAAAGGAGTCTTTATGCAAAAATTCCTTCTGATCTGATTCCTAGTAGATGGAGCGTTCAGAGTAGAATGGAATTTCTGAGTGGAAAGGCCCCGCAAATAGACCCTTATCTTTTATATAAAAAAATAAATAACCTATACGATCAATATATTGATTTCCATGAAACAAAGGGAGGGCCGGCGTTAAATGCAGTTTATTCGATGCTTACATACATCTACCCAATTTTTGACAGCCTAGCTTATTTGAAATTTGAAGGTGAAATTGGATCCGGTAAAACAAAAATTGGGCAAATTCATTCTCTGATTGATTTTAACGGTACCTTGAGTGTTTCAGCGACACCGGCTTCTCTATACCGTACGATTGAGGACGAGCGCCCAACGGTTGTGATCGATGAGCTTGAAAATACTGATTCTGATAGTGAAATAGTACAAGCAATTATTCCGATTCTGAATTCTGGGTATAATAAATTTGCAAAAGTTACTAGGATCGAGCCAGATGGTGTTGGCAGGAAACGTGTAAGATTTTCAGCTTATGGCCCGAAGATAATATGCGCTATTAATCCCCTATTGGCATCGCTTGCAAGTCGGTCCTATGTTATACGCTTGATTTCATCTTTGAATCCAGAAAAAGCTAACCTTGAGGTCATTGAATCAGACCCTAAATGGCAAGCAATACGAGATGAGCTATATTTATTCGCAATGCAAAATTATTCGAAGATCCAGGAATTCACAAAAAATAAACAAATTAAGAATACCCTGAATCTGACGGGGAGAGAATGGCAAAAGGCCTTCCCCCTCCTTGTAATTACTAATTACATTGCTCAATTTGCTCCAAAAGACGAAGGAGTACGCCTTATTTCGGACATCAACGAATTTATAACTCAAACGACCGAAGAAAAAAGTGCCGAAGTAACCAATTCCTGGGAAGCAGACATAATTTATGTAGTTTTAAGAAAAACATTTTTGGAACTTGAAAAACTCAATGCAAGCAAACGAACCATAAACACAATCATAACGATTCCACAGCTCGATATCACTTTAGAAGTTGCAGAACGACAAGGTTTTGATACAAATTCACCAAAATTTAACAAAATATCATATAACCGCAAAATGGCGTTTAAGATGAGGAACATGGGTCTCACAATTAAAACAGTTACGGGCACAGGAAATTATGCATCAATAGAGACCAACTTAAAACACATTCTAGACGCCATTATAAGATATAATATTCAAATTCCAGATATTAATACTAATGACCTAACTAACTTAACTAACCTAACTAACTTAACTAACCTAACTAATCTAATTGAAAAATTGAAAAATTGGGTTAGCTTAGTTAACTTAGTTAGCTTAGTTAACTTAGAGGGTGACGGGGGCAACCAAAATAAGAAGAACTCTGATTGGGACTATTTTAAAGTCATAGACGACTTTGACTTTTACTCTGATTCTAACAAAAAATATCGTTTTAAAAAAGGGCAAGTAATCAAATTTCCGGTCGTCAAAGCCCCCAAATACATTCAGGATGGATTTTTAAAGCCCGCATGCCCTGGGGGTCATTGGGACCCCACAAGGCATGAGTGCGTTCCTGAGATGGGAGGGAATAATAATGGATAACGAAACAAAAATCCAGGACCAGATATTTTTCCTCCGTCTCCTCGGTCGCTTTGATAGTGAAGTTGAGGTTTCCTTGACAGGGAAGTCTAAATGGATCTCCTTATTTGACGTAATCAAGAACCCTCCGAATGCCCCTATCTCAGCACGAATTATTATTAAGAATGAGCTTGTGTTCGAAATTGATAATGATGACTGGACCATAGTTCGGGACGGTTCCTTGAGAATTCTAAATGTATTGGGTAAGTGGGGAGCCAGGGATTGTTATTATTTATCCTATACAGGCAATAGAAGTATTCACGTTAAAGTTTATTTTGACCCAGGAAGCATAGTTCTTGAAGATAAAACACAGGAAATGCTTGAACACATTGATATTCCCAACATACCCGAAAATACAGACAGAAACAAGACGGAAGAAATTAGAAAATATTTGATCAGGACAGCAACTAAATTTTACGTTATGCGTCAAGTAGCTCTTGCCACAGATACGAACATTGATATGAATCTTGCAGGCAAGCATCTCATACGACTTGAAGGTTCCGTAAATGAAAAGTCAGGAAAGTACTGCACGTATATCGAGTCCATACCTGAGAATAAACCCGAAAACTATCCCGTTGTGGTACCTGACAAATTGCCCCCTAAGCTATGGGATCTTTCTTTCATGAAAGACGAACTGAACGCTTTCCTTCAGATACATTTTAAGGAATCCACAAAACCCATAATTTATGGTCCTGGAAAGCCTATTGAAAATCCAGAACGTTTTATCGACATCCTTAGGCCTGCATATATCAAGGGATATAGACACTGGATAGTGTCATCTCTATCTGGGTATTTTAAAAGGCACCAAGTACAACTCGACAGAGCTAGCTCTATGATCAGGGAATTGGCAAGTAAAGACGAGGAATTATCTTCAAGACTGTACACCGTAAAAGAAATTTACAGGGCAAACGAAAGTAAAAGGATCCCTGGACTGCCAAAGCTTATCGAAATCATAAACGAAGAGGTCAGAGACGGGAGGTTAAGCTCTGAACTTGCCAATTCGATTATTTTGAAGCTCAAGGGAGGAAACTAAAATGGAAACAACCGAAGATATAAGGAAGGGATACGTAGATCCGCATGGCTCCGGTCCTGAAACATCCGTAACCAGAACGCCTAAAGACTGCAAATACTTCCACACATGCTCAGCCAGTCTGTGTCCCTTGGATCCAGACGTCTCAACGAAGATATGGCTTCCGGAAGAAAACGATACCGAGGAAATTTGCCGAAACCCAGAGTTCGCAGGCCTGCAGTTTGTGATAACTCAGAAAAAAATTCGGAGAGCACTGAGAAACAGGACAGAGGAAAGGGACGACTACTTCACTTATGAAATGCTGAACCGTAACTTCATTGTGAGACCAGGGATACGGGGAGTCCCTTCGGATCCTCCGGAGAATGTAAAGGATTCAATGGCATGGTACGCTGAGAAGGAGAAGGTATGGCTCAGAAGACATCCTGAGAGGAAACTTTCCCTGGATGATATCGAGAAACTGACGTCACGTTTCAAGAAGGAAGGGGAGGTAACTCTATGACAGCATTTCTAATTTTTGAACAAAAAATGCCTCTTTGCTGGGCGTTATTAGAGATGTCAGGGTTAAGACGAGTAATTACACCTTTTGACTCCCATCTCTCTCAAAACATAGGGGAAGGAGGGGGTTTTGAATGAGAGCCATAATCTGGAGTCTTGCCCTGGGCATTCTCGTGATATTCGGTCTGGTCGTGGAATACGAGACTATCACAAGGACACTGGACTCGTTTATAGAGAGAATAGGGAGGCTAAGGAAATGAGCAAATTTGTGACAATTTTATATGAGAACGGTACCGTCACGGTACCTGCACTCTCAAGAATCAAGGTTTATCACAAATTCAGGGGATCCATAAGAGGGTATATAATGAGCGAGGACGAGGATCATCTCACATTCATTGTTCCCAGAGACGTCAAGAAGTTCTACGAGGGCAGAATAGTTGGGGACGTTAAAACATTCAGGAAGACTGACCTGAACGGCTTTGATTTCTATCCAGAGGTAACAGTTCTTGAAACTAGGAACTACACTGGGAGGGCTCAGGATGATGACTAAATTCATGAGGATCCCAGATTCAGATTTTACTTTCCATTATGAAATTAAGGGCCCTGATGAGTCCGTGAAACTCGGACGAAACATTCGTAAGAGTGTCGGCCCAAGAGGCCAGGAGATTAAAAAATGATGGAGAATATGGAAAAGGAGGGGAACATAGAGGAAAAGACGAAGCAAACACAAGAAACAGAAAGCAAAAGTGGTACACAGAAAAAGAGCTCCGAGTCTGTGAATCTTGAAGGAGACGATGTGATGGAAAAAGAAATTGCCCTGAATGAAAACGTGGTCCTGCTTTTCTCTAGAGAAGGCCCGGACCTGTTTTATCTATTCTGCAAGAAGTGTTCTAGCGCGGACTGTAAGCACATTGAAACGGTGAGAATTACAAATGATAAACTTAAGGAAATGCAGTTGTTTCTGTTGCAGGAATATTTCAGGGATAGTGTGAAGCTATGGTCAGATAATTTGAAGGAATACCAGGAGACTCTAAAAGGTGTTTTGGAATGGAACTCACAAACTTTCGATGGGTATAGCAGACCCAGTAACGAAGCAGGGAAATCCGGAGAGAGCGTTTGGAACAATACAGTTAGACTTGAACTTGAAATCCCCGAAATATGGTACAAGAAGATCGAGGCAATATCGGAGCTACGGGGGAAACCACCATTAGCAGTGATAAAGGAATATGTGCGCTTTGAACTTGTTTCAGAGATATCTCAAATGACCGACGATGCCACGGAATATATAGAAGAGCAAATTGGAGCGAGGCCAGAGGAATGATGGAAGCACAAGAGACACATAAGGAAGAGGAAAGAGAGAGCAAGTCCTCTCCCCGTTACCGTACTCCTTACGGTTACGGGGTCCTCGACAACTTCGGCGTGCAACTTATAGGTAAGATCCTGACGTTTGAACTGGCAAATAACAAAATTGTAACTGGCAAACTCAAGGGATATGGGCAGTTTGATGTGCTTCTGACGGATTCGAGGACCGGTCAGGATTTCATTCTAATGAAACACGCCATTGTTTCAGTTCAGGGGGACCTTTCACCGACAAAAGGAGGGAAATAGCACGGACAAGGACGAAATTAATAAAGAGATTCTCAACCTCAGGAAACAAGGCCTCAGTTACAGGGAAATTGCGGATAAACTCAGGGAAAAGGGGATAGACTTATCAGCAACCACTGTGCGGAGATATTATCTGGATGCAATTGCTAAGGCAAAAATCGTTGTGAATTCCTTAGCTAAAGCTTGGGAAGAGCGTAATAAGGAAAAAAATCAAAAGGTTGAAACTGCTAACCCCCAAACAGTTAAAACTGCTATAAATCAGACAGATGAGAAAATTTCTCACAACGAAATAACACCTGGGACAGCCCCCTCTCAGGACAATTCTCCAATTAACCTTGATTCACAAAGCACAACCTTGAGAACACCTAATACGAAAAAGAAATACCCAGGTTACGAGGACGAAGACCTCTTGGGTATTGAAAATCGAAAGTATGTTGAGATGACGCCGTGGGAGAGATACGAATACGTTCAATATCTCTCCACTAAATATCCTGGACTGGACTCATTACCGCCAAAGGAGAGGTATAAGCGTATCCTGGACCATGAAGAAAAGGTAAGACAGGAGAAAAAACAAAGAAGGACTGAGAAACTGGACCGTATAGGGTACTTTGCCTTACTGATACTTCTTTTGAGTCCATTTATCTGGTGGAAGCATACTGAAATCATTTCCTTTATTCATGTCCTGATAAGATTCCTGGGGTACTGATATGTTCAAACATTCATTTTGAATTTTTTTCAAAATATCGTTTAAGGTTCCTGTATTATGAAATATATATCTGTATATTACCAGTTGTTTAAAAAATAATTTTCTATGGTAGAACACCTTGCATTTTTCTTAAGATGTTACAATTTTTAATGGAGAAAACTGTAAAACGCTGATATGTTAAATTACCCGTCTAATCCTTATTCACGAAATTGTTACATTCTATCGATAACTCTCAAAAATGGACTCTTTGCTTCACGGACCTAATAAATACTGATTGGTGAATAAGTGAATATAATATTTCTTAATAGAAATAATATTTCATAATCAGCTGCCCATCTAATTGGGCAATTAAATCAAGGACAACATTTAGTTTAGGTCTTGAAGGACGACGGGGGCACTCAGATCAGGGATCCATGGAAATAGTCAATTCTGAACTGACGCCCGCGCGTGTTTGATATTAATATCAATAACATGCGTGTGTGTGCAAGAAAGTTTTTCACAAGGCAACACAACCATATATATATGCAAAAAGACTGCTCAAAAAAACAGTTCTTATGCTTGGCCAATAAGGATAGCAGATAATTTGATACAATTCTTTCCTAGTTGGACGGATAAGGCATCATTTTTCGCTCACCGAGTGCTTAGAGAATCAGTATTCAAGGGGAAATGTTTTATTATTTCCTGTGATTATAATAATACGATGTAAATTGCTGGAGACGAGGCTTATCTCCCCACCATCTCCCACACTTCTTTTGAATTGTAACATTTAACGTATTATACAGGGGTTTTTGAGAAAAAGAGTTCTCTCATCTCCCGACATCTCCCCACATCTCCCACAATGGCTCCATAGTTGCTCCTAGAGAGTGAGGATTAAAGAGATAATGCGTTATTATTTTCCACACCGAATAATTAAATCATCTCTTCCTTAAAGGATCGGGACTTTCTTGATTCAGATTTTAAAATACGAATGACAGAAACAAAAGGTTTGGAAATCATTGAGCGTCCACTTTTGGTATATTTCTCTGTCTCGTGCCAGCGCGCGTTCGATATTAATATCAATAACATGCGCGTATGCGCGGAGAGGTTTTTCGGGGGGAGAGTTTTTCTTAAGAGGCCACAACTGAATATATACATGTAAGAATAGTGCTTTTTGATGGGTCGTGATATCTGGAGAATGAGGATAATAGGTAATTACGGTACATGCTCACGGTGTTAAAGATAACGCCCTATCTTTAACACATGTTTAACACTTCCTGACATGCCAAATTTAGCGTATAATTCAGGGTCTCTCAAAAATAGGCAATTTCATCTTTAACGACCTTTAACACATATTTAACACCACCCCAAAATTTTTTCTAGAAAAACGTGGATTAAAGACCAAAAGAATCATTATTTTCCATATCGAATAATTAAATTATCCTTTCCTCGGACGGTCAAGGATGTATTGCCTCAAATTTGAAAGAAAAGTGTATTTATTTATTCGTTTTAAAGGGGTATATGGGGGGGTAAAGACGAAATTAAATTACCCGACCTTTCATCTCGCAAATTTGACCATTTATTTTGGCTTTTATCAGCGTACTCTTAGCATATATTCCTAAGCTGTAGAAACTTATTTGAATGAAGAGAAGGCGATTCTTACCAACAATTATGTGAGGGTATTTAATAAGAAACAACGGTCTGAAGGATGAATTTTGTTAGAGATGCTCGAAAACAAACAGTGGCATGACACTTTATGGTCTAACTCCTTTATGTTTTCAAAACAGGAGATACATGATCCCGATGAAATTTATGACTATCAGAAATGATACAACTGTTAAAGCTATATTTACAATATCTCTGGAACGGCTTTTTCTCTCCTCGGAATGCTTCTCAGATGAATTCCCCATGAAATAATATATCCAACTAAGTGACAGGATTATCAGGGTAAAATTGATTAGAGAATCTACAAAACCAATTACATCGAAATAATAATATGTTATCTTTCCAAAGGGGAGATTATTCTGTGTGTAATAAAATAGTACAGGGCCAGAGAAACCTGAAGTGAATACGGGAATAGCGTTTGGGGAAGTTGATATAGTCTCAGTGATAAATAGCATAGAATAAATAGTCATGGAAAACGCTCCCACCAATGACATTGCCACCGCTTCTAACGTTCTCCTGATTGCCGGGGTGCGGCGCAACAGAATCCTGAATGACATAAAGGAAAACAATAGAAGGAATAACCAGAAGGCTATATCAAAGATAAATCCATAAAAAATGAATAATATTCCACCTGCGGTATAGGGAAATAAAAGGAAAGGTGCAGGACGCCCTGCCGAAAGATGGCTAGTGGATCCAGCGAAGCTAAACACTATAAACCCTACATACGTTGCTTTATATGTGCGAAAAATGGATAACAAGGTGGCAACAACAGAGACGATAAACATGATTATTATAGCATTCCTAGTACGTCCCTTTTTCACCCTCATCCCCACCTGTGGTTATGCATTGATTGAATTGGTAAATATTAAACATTTCTATAAACCAAAACATATCCTGAAGTGAGCTGGGATATTTCCTGTCAGCTGTCATATTGATAAGACTGAATGTTTGGACGTGGAGTGAAGAATAGTTAACTGAGGATTATAAAGAGACAATATCCCAGTTCCTGGAACTTGACAACTTCCGAAAACACATATCTTCAATCATTTTCAATCCTAGGTTAATGATAATGCTTACCTGACGAGGGATAGAAACTTTGATTGGAATTAGTATTGTATTTGTAACGAATAAATCTAAGCCCCTCAATCATTTTAATGAAAGGGAAATTGAAACTTGGGCCACTCTGGTATGTACGTAGGAAGAATGTTTTAATATGGTAAAATCAATCTTATAACAACAAAGGTGGAAGGTTTGGATAATTTACCAGGTCAGGGTATAAAGAGTCAGATTGCTCGGATACCACCTCCAAGCAGGTGGCTAAGAAAATATTCCATTGTAGCACTGGTAATAGATATCCTGACATATGCATATGTAATTTGCCTTACTGATTTTTACGGGGGTTTCGAATTTTTAGAGATTCAAACAGTTCTCGATACTATACCCTTCGTTTTACTCATCACTCTACCGTTGTACGTCCTGAGCGGGAGAAATGGAAATCCGACTTGGCTTTTCATCATGCTGGGGCTGGAGTTAATTACTATGGTCCTCTTTGCCTCTTTTAATTGGTGGGGGTTCCCGTATGGGATTCCATTTGTGATTCAACTGCCCATATTGGTATATGTAAGAAACAGGTATTTCGGTAAACCACGAAAATCATACGTTCATGGAAGAAGTGCCTAGGAACAACAAAATTGTAGTCTAAAGAAATTCCAAAATTGGAAACATGTATACAGATCCCTATTACAAAGCCAAGGAAGTTCCAGGTATTACATCATATTCTTGGCACGATGCTATATTGTAGTGTAAGTGTCCTGCCTGAGGATCGAGGCATAATGCAAGCTGAAATGTTTACAGCACTTTGAGATAAAGTGCTATGAACATTCAAAAAAGGTTAGCAATATAGATTACCGGATAAGTAAATCAATCGACGGAAGACATGGTTGATTCCATGTATTAATAACTAAATGAAAGAAAGCGCGTAAAATAGAGGGGATTCGGGATATGATGATATTATGAAGAACCAATAAAGATACAAATCCTGGCATGGCCCGTAAATATTAACAGACGGATATTGAAAAGAAAGGAGTGCCACCTTTAACATGGCTTTTAAACAAAAGCGTACATATCTCATATCTACCAGAAATTGAGAAAGTAAGAAGATGGTACGAAAATATCAAGGCAGGATCAGTCCGGGAAGAGGGATATAAGAGGTCATATAACAAAGAGAGGCCCCTCTATGCTGATATTCATCCCTGTAAATGCATTACACATCTCTGTTAAGAAATCAAAGAAGCTCAGGTCTAAATATCTTAGCATAGTTAGGAGGGTAGGGAAGAACAGGGCAATAGTTGCAGTTGCAATGATGTTCGAGGAAATTATATTCACAATGCTCAGGAACAACTCTGAATTCATAGATAAGATTGATTCCCTTACTGAGAGGAAGATGAGATCCATGAATCAGAAGGTCATGAATGCTAAGGCATCATATAACATAGCGCAGTCATAGAAATTAAGGGAGAGATTGCTTACAAAACCGTCAGAACAACTTTTTTCATAGGAGGAGGAGCCAGGTATTAGAAATCCTCTATAATAAGAAATTGAGTGTGATAATATCGACTCACTGCTTTTCTTCGACCCTGTTTATAAGAACCCACCCGGTCAGCAATACAGAAAGGGAAATGACCATTACAATTGCCCAATAAGCATTGGTATAGAGATACGTGTTTTTCGCCTTGATCAATATCTCGAGAATATCAAGATAAGCTACACCCCCATCGATAAAAGCATGCAAAATTATCGCCGTTGCGAGGAATAGGTATTTTCTGTTGATCAGCCTTCCATATTTGAGCAGCATTGCAGTACCAGGGTGAAAGGAGAGAGATACGATAATATTCAGCAAGATAAGTATTGAGACCAACCTTGTGAGAGAAACATCGATTAACAGGACAAAAATATCAACTAATGAAAATCCCAAGCCTATCCACGAGGCAAATTGCTTTGGCTTCAATTCCACTCCAAGGTATTTGAATAGTTCCTGCATTATTCCAGCCAGTCCACCGATATAAATAGCATAAAGCAGTGGATACCCCATTTCCAGCCCGACAATTTTCTGGGATAATACCTTAGCACCGAACCTTGCTAAAAAGTAAATTTCAGGAATTGATTGCAGGATGGATTGAATTATCAGGGCAATTATCATTAAAATTATTCCCAAGCCAATAGAATAAAGTATTTCTTTCCTGTTAGGGGACATAAGTAAACACCTCGCACCGTCAATAAAAAGAATTATCAGGATTGGATTTATACCAGAGTTCTATGACCGTGTTTTCCCCTTTGTAAATATTGTTTCTAAATAATCCTTTCTTTCCAAGCGGTTTTGTGAAGAGATAAATCTTGTCCTTATCTAAAGTTATTCTCATGGGTGGGATGAGTCCTCTCGAGTCCCTGAATCTTCTGAAAACATCGTCGTAGGTAACAGAAATATCCTTGATAGAGCCCCTCTCAATGGATAATACTAATTCTTTATTTTTCTTGTAAAAGTGCATATAATTTCCCGATAGTACAAGATACCCCTCGTGCTTATGTAAAGGTTTACCGATTGGTTGTGAAGTATGGGGTGAAAGCCATCTCTCCTTGGCAGTAATTGTTTCAAACTCATCCGAAGATATCCACAGTGCCTCGAAGAAAGAACCAGATTTTCTGATTGCATTTTCTATGTACTTACTCCTTGGTACATCACCTCTTTCAGCATCTATAAGCCCCAGTATGTCCTCATCAATGGAAATACTAATCTTCTGACTCGATGATTCTTGCATTTATATGTATTGTGTATTACTATTAGTACTTCTACTACTCGTCATAACGTTACTACTCGACAACACAGCAGCTGTGAATATTCGATAACCAGAAAATTCTTCGAGTTGAAAAAGTATTAGAGTAAGGACTATAAATTACGTCACCCGACCCCTTATCTCGCAAATTTGACCCTTTATTTTAGCATTTACAAGAGGATTTTAAGAGTTAGTTTTTGAACTGTGCAGGCCTGTAATCTCAAACAATATAGAAATCGAAATCAGACCGATGACCCCCGATAGTCACAGATAGCCATATTGATTAATCTTCCTCATCTTGGACTTTCTTCTTCCAGGTCAGCAAAAATGCCGGAAGTATAAGCCAGCTTCCATACATGAGAAAATCGTTGAGACTCCAGGTGATCAATCCAATCATTACGGAGGCGAAAATCATGGTCCCAATCATAAATATGGCGTATTGCTTCCAGGTCATTTCATCCTGGTTAAGATAAATCCATGTTGATACTATAATAGCAATGATAAAAACAATAATTCCCTCTCCGATCCCCGTCCAGACTGAGACTGAAACCTGAAGAGTAATGGGAGAGAATAATGAAATCATGTTATCAGGGAGCCTTTTTGTCCAATAAAATATCATTATATATAAAATTATTTATCTCACTATCAAACAAGAAAAAGTCAATAAGATGAGGGTAAGGACCCTCAGCTTATTCAAAAAATATATTCAATTATTGAATTTTCGGAGGTATCAGACTAAAAAGGTGAAATCATATTACCCTATCTCTTATCTCTGAAAATTGACCATTTATTTTGGCTTTTATCCAGTGATTTATGAATTAATTTTTGAACTGTGTGGTTCTAATAGAAAGCCAAGATCCAAAAAGTATTCCGGAGGTAAATTTTCAAAAACTCTGGGAATGATTCTTATCTCAGAAAGCTTCAACAGAGGAGAGAATTTTCACATGATGGAGAAAGTATGAAAAACAATATATTAAAAGACCCGTATTAATAAAAAGATAAATAGTATTAATGCAATAATGAAATATGGTATCGAACGTGTCAATCCCTAAGGAAGAAATAGATGAATTGATAAACCTAAGGGAGAATTTCAGAACTTACAATAGAATCTATAAAGATTTACAAGAGCATATAGGGGAATATGTTGCCATAGGAAATGGAGAAGTACTTGGTTATGGTAAAGATAAGAAATTATTGATAGAAAAATATAAAGACGTTAAAGGCGTTCTCGTGGAACTAATAACACCTGAGTATATTTCTTGGATCCTTTAAAACTAATGACCCAAGTAGATCTCGAGTGGGACAAATCTAAGAGCCTTTTTGCTATTTTTGCAATTCTCAGTAGAAAAATACCCGATTTCAATTCCAGTACTGGGTATAAATCTATTCGCACAAAAGTAAAGTTTTACGTGGATACAGGTACAACAATGACGTCAATCACAGATGAAGTAGCTAAAGAGCTACAAATTGACATAAAGGCTCTCCCTAGAAAACAGTTCTTTGGAATTGGAGGTATTATAGAAAATCCAGTAGCTAATGACATTGAGATAGCTGTACTTGACGAATCAAGTGAACCACGAACATTCAAATTGGATATTATTCAGATTATGAGTGCTTCAGTTAAAAAGAAAATAGAGAAAACCAGGGGGAATTTCAAAGAGAGAGGGGAAGTTATTGGAAGTATGTTTTGTTTATTCGGACTAGATTCTATTGAGAAGCTAAATGGGGAATTAAGAATAAATATGAAAGAAAAAAGGGGAATGATATTACTTTGATCACAGTCTCCGAATTGTATAACAGAGTTCACAAAAATCAATCGAGGACATGGTACCCGCTAACGGCAAGAATATTCCTATCGTAAAAGGAATTTAAGAAAAACTTCTGAGTACTTAATAAAATATATATGAACTCTTCCTATTTTATAACGATGGATTCAGGAGCACCACCAGATTATTTTAGAAATCTAACTTTGGATCAACTCATCAAGGCAATACAAGAAACTCCTAACCTCGCTATACTTAATGCACTTCGAAAAGAATTCGATCGTTTTCCAAATGAGAAATCTAGACTGGAAGAGATGTATAATCGTGAATATGAAAAATGGAATGCTGAGGGAACAAAACTGAGGGCTAATTTTGGTAAGTGCTATATCTTCTGGCTTGCAGGTATTCCCTTTCTTCAGTGTGAATGGAGTTATTTAATTAAAAATTATGGACTTAAAAAGGAGTTTGATGAGAAATATAAAACGAAAATTGATTTCGTCAAAAAGGTTTTTCCAAAAGCGACAGATATAGTCAATGAAAATAAATGGGAGGAATTGACAAAAACAAAAATATAAAAAATATATTGGATGAGAAACCTATTTACCTTGAAGTCTTATTATATTAGTAGAATTATATTACAAACTTCGAACCCTGAGTATTTAAAGAAGAGTTATATTTTCTGGTATTATTATTAAAATATGTATAATATAAACGTATAGGATTATAACTTTCATTATGACTCTCGGCTCGGGCATGACTACTGAAGTAATAATCTGTAACATTTAAGAGCAAAAAGGGATTATAACATTCAGGGTAACTCCCTAACAAGACACGTTAGGAGATGAGCTCAGGACGCTTGAAAACGAGCCAATTAACAAGGAAATTAAGGATACAATAAAGAAATTTGTTAATGACCGACATTGGGACATAAGTCTCTAGTCCTTCAGTACAACAACATATACCCGCCTGCCTATGAATCTCTTGGGAACATCTACTTTGGCTGAGTTTCCGAAGGGAGTTACTGTCTTCTCGTAGAGTGTTTCCACTCCGTCCTTTATTATTATTGTCTCATCCTTTATTGAAATCTCCCTGTCCTTAATGGTCATATTCAGGTATATCCGTGGATATACTTATATATTTCCATTGTATTATCAGGTGTGATCACCCAGCTGACATATGATGAGTTCAAGGAGAATATAGATGAACTCATCTCTCAATACAGGGAAAATTTCTCCGTACCTGTGGTCATGAACTGGAAAGATTATGAATTCCTATACAGGGAGAGGATGAAGGGCATGGCTCTGGAACTGAGAGCCATGATAAATGAGAGTTCTTCCCTGGTTGTTGATGATTTTGGAAGACCTTCCCTATTGAATGCAAGGGAGAAGGTCTTCCTTATACTTGTTAAGGAGATATTCCGTCTTAGTAACAGGAAGGCGGCATATCTCCTCCCCTTATTGGGAATAACAAAGGAAATATCTTATAAAACAGTGGAAAGGCTGTATTCGGATCCACTTGTTATAATGATATTGAACAATCTATTCGTTGCTTCTTTGAGGAAAAAAGGAATAGATGCAGCTGAAACATCAGGAGACGGTACAGGTTATTCTTTAACTGTCACAAAGCACTACCGCTCATTAAGGGAGAAGAACGGTGAAATTGTCAAGGAAGGCAGGTTTGTCTATTCATTCGCACTGATGGACCTGAGCACAAGAATGTACGTAGGATATGCGGTATCCGTCAAATCTGAAAGGGATGCTTACTATAGAGCGCTGGATATGATAAAGAAGATGAATATTGATCTGAAGAGCGTAAGATTGGACAGGTATTACTCAGGTCAGAGTATACTGGAAGATTTCAATGAAAACACCATGATATTCATCATCCCCAAGAAGAATTCTAGGATAAGAGGGAGAAGTAAATGGAGGGATATCATAAGGCGTTTCATGGATGATCCCATGAACTATCTCAGGGAATACTTCAAGAGGAATGCTTCAGAATCAGGATTCTCCTCTGATAAAAGGACAACTGGCGGTCTAATATATCAGAGGAGAAATGACAGAAAAGAAACATCGGGATTTTGCAAGGGACTCATACATAATTTAATGTTATTACACAGCTAGCAGTTAGGGGACTTATGTCCCAATGTCGGTATAAACAGAAAAGGATCAAGGATTGAAGCAGTTAAAATCTATAGGATAGCAGATTTAAGACTTCGTTAATTTACTGGCATTTAAGGCCATCCATTGTTTAATTCTAGAAAAATAACAACTTGATTTTCTTTAAGAAGGAAAAAATGAAAGAATTCTTGATGGGGTGAACGTAATTTTGCCAGAATAGACGTAGAAGGCAGATAATGGAGAAAGAAATATCAGGATTCTGAAAGAGACTCATGCACAATTCAATGTTATTGCTTAGTTAGGGGGATTTGTGTCCCAGTGTCGTGACATGCTTAATACTTATGATTTTTGAAATTCAGCTCTGAGTTTTAAAATTATTAAGTACATCTATTAAATTATTTACTAACGTCACTGGATTACTTTCTCTGCTTATAAGTTCAACATTTCTATTGCGACACATCTCTATAATATTCTGAGAGTTAGTTTTGGCAGCCTCTATCTTGTCTTTTGTAATCAAATATATTTCAGGATCTGCTTTGCGGTAATCAGGTATAAATTTCTTGAGCTTAGTTGAGATTTCATTACTTTCACAGCTTGTTGTATGAAGCTGATAATGTATCAATAGCCAAAATTCAAATGAAGGATTAGAGAATATTATTTTGATGCCGTGACGCTCCGCTTCTCTTTTGGCTTCCTTCAGTTGTTTATTTGTGTTTTTGTTTCTATCAAACACGCAAAAAACAGCATCGCCTTTGCTAAAATTCTTATCGTACTTCGTGAAGGTTATTGCATACTTCACAATGTTTACTGAATCAGTCCTTCTAGTGGATTTAACATTCACTCTACCGATTCTTTCTACTGCCTTAAGTTTTTGAAAGTAGTATTTCTCTGTTTCCCCCTCACAAAATATCCATAAGATTTGTGTGGACCGAAGAGCTTTCGGCATTAACATTTTAGTCCAGAACTGTTTCATCTATAAATGGCAATCCGCCAACTCTGCCCGTTAAATAAACGCGTTGAAAATCCATTCCTTCTCTCAGTTTGAATTTTACCAAGGAATCAAGTCTGGTACCCACATTGGCTTCCTTGCTGGTAATATATATCTGGTCTCTCCTTAATACTTCACTGTTCAGTAGATTGGTGTTGTGAGTAGTGAATATTAACTGGGCATTCTTCTTGTTTAATTTGCTGTGAAACAGTCTTACGATGAATTCTGAGATACTTGGATGTAAACTAGTCTCCAGTTCGTCAATTACCATTACCTTTCCATTATCCAGAATATCAAATATTGGACCCAGTAATGAAAACATTCTGATCGTACCGTTAGACTCTTCCTCTTCATTGAATTCAACAGCCTCTTCAGGACTTATTTTATGGAGAAATTTTGCCACGTAGATGTCTTTGTCAGTTTCTGGGATTGGATTGAATTTTATGCCATCAGATGTCAAGTTTGCCTGAATCCCAGCTATTTTTGCCTTCTTCCTTTCAATTACGATATCAGATATACTACCAAAGTCGGCCTTTTGTAGTATGTCAACTATTCTATTTTTTAATTGTGGGTTAGAAGCTGCATTAATCTTTGTATATTCATTCCAAGATGGATTGAAATTGACTATCAGATCGTTTACTAAGAAATCATAAACATCTCTGACTTTGTCGAAATTGAAAGCAGCAGCCCTAGATAAATATAATACGTTTTCACTCATTTGAGAAGCAATCAGTTGCTGTTTTTTCTTGTCAACGTTAAATTTAAACTCTTTAATGTTTTCTCTCCTAAATACAGTGGCCCTGCGAGGTTTATTGGAAGTATCATCCCATCTGAACAGATGTTCTTCTAGGACCTTTGAATCCAGGCACGAAAACCCGTATTGATATCTTACGTTGTTTTTAGTAAAAGTTATTTCAAAGCTGCTTGGCTTGGTCAGGTTTTTATTATCCAGCTTAAACTGAGTTGGAAGAATTTTTGTCTCTGCATTGTATGAATGAGAAAACTTTGTCAGACCCCATACAAAATAGATTGCCTTTATTATATTGGATTTACCCGTAGCATTAGCACCATATATTCCGATTGACTTAAGGAGTCCTACGTGCTTGTAAGGTATTATGTTCTTTGTCAATTCCTTGCTATGAGAAGCTTTGAAATCCAAAACCACCTCATCTTTTATCGAATAAAAATTACTAACCTTAAATTCTATTAACACATTATTGATATATACTAGAAGTATATAGATTTAACTCTAATTTTTGCTTAATTTCAACAAAAAAACAAAATAAATTCCAGTTTACTACATTTAATGTTTATAAAACCTTTGCACTTAATCCTTAATCTAAAGATCATGGCTTTCCAATTCAATTATTCGAAATTCTACATCACGTTAGTCATTCTGATTGTTTATAGGATACAAGATATCAAAATGATTTCCTATTTAGGTGGATTTCTAATATCTAGCTTAGTTCAAGGACAGGAATATTCAATGAATAACAAACCTAGCTCAAGAGGATTGCACAGTAAAGTCAGTAAGGTAGATTACAGCACCTCCCAAAAAGTCTATAAAATAAGGGTTTCACTTACCTGTGATACTCCATCAGTAGAACTATAAGTTTCCACTCATCATGAATGAATGTCAAATCGGTCTAGTTCCATCACTTTCGACCAAGCCGAAATGAAGTCACCAACGAATTTTTCTAAACCATCATTGCTAGCGTAAACCTCTGCAGCTGCCCTCAATTCGGAGTGAGAACCGAATATTAAATCACACCGGCCTGCCATCCATTTTAATTTTCCGGATTTCCTATCCCTTCCCTCAAAAAGGTATCCATTCCTGTCTGATGGACTCCATACTGTATCCATGTCAAGGAGATTGACAAAGAAATCATTTGTCAAAACTGCCGGTCTATTTGTTAATACCCCCACCTTTGAGTGATTAAAATTTACATCTAAGACTCGTAAGCCACCAAATAGTACAGTCATTTCTGGAACTGTGAGCCTTAATAGCTGAGCTTTATCAACAAGATACTCCTCTGGTTTGGAGGCAGCCTTAGAACTTTGGTAATTTCTGAACCCATCTGCAATTGGCTCAAGAACCGAAAATGATTGAATATCTGTCTGGTCCTGAAGTGCATCCATTCGCCCTGGAGTAAATGGTACTCGAGTTTCAAATCCTGCTTCCCTTGCTGCCTTCTCTATTGCAGCACATCCCCCCAAAACTATGAGGTCTGCCAATGACACTCTTTTGTTTCCCCTTACGCTGGAATTGAGATCCCTTTGAATGACCTCAAGTACTCCGAGAACTTTTGACAGTTGCCCAGCCATGTTAACTTCCCATTCCCTTTGGGGCAATAATCTGATACGGGCCCCATTTGCTCCGCCACGCTTATCACTAGTTCTAAATGTGGAAGCTGACGACCATGCCGTATAGACCAACTCCTGAACTGAAAGGTCCGATGAAAGTATCCGTACTTTAAGATTTCTTATATCTGACTCATCTACTAATTCATGATTTAAAGCCGGAATTGGATCTTGCCAGATCAAGTCTTCTTTAGGGACCTCTGGACCAAGGTAACGTGTCTTCGGTCCCATGTCGCGATGGGTCAATTTAAACCAAGCTCTCGCAAAAGCATACGCAAACTCATCAGGATGTTCATAGAAGCGTTTCGCTATTTTTTTGTATGCGGGATCAAAACGAAGAGCTAAGTCAGTGGTAAGCATAGTTGGTGGATGTCTCTTTTCTGGGCTGTGGGCGTCTGGAATGATATCATTTGCATTCTTAGCAACCCACTGATAGGCTCCTGCTGGACTCTTTGTGAGCTCCCATTCATATCCAAAGAGATTCTCAAGGAATCCATTACTCCACTTAGTAGGCGTTCTTGTCCATGTAACCTCTGGACCTCCCCCTATGGTGTCTTCTCCTTTTCCTGATCTGTAACTACTTATCCATCCCAGTCCTTGATTTTCTATTGGTGCCGATTCAGGTTCTGGACCAACCATGGAGGCAGGACCTGCGCCGTGGGCTTTCCCAAAAGTATGACCTCCTGCTATCAGAGCAACTGTTTCCTCATCATTCATGGCCATCCTTGCGAATGTTTCGCGTATGTGAGATGCGGCTTCTAGAGGGTCTGGATTTCCATTGGGGCCTTCTGGGTTTACATAAATCAATCCCATTTCTGTGGCTGCTAGGGGCGTCTCAAGGTTGTGTTTGCTATCGAATCTGCTGTCCGTAAGCCATTTTCCTTCTGGACCCCAGTACTCAGATTCGTCGGGTTCATACACATCCATCCTTCCCCCTCCAAAACCAAATGTTTTGAGACCCATAGTTTCCAAGGCAACATTTCCTGCAAGAATCATCAAATCTCCCCATGATATCTTTTTTCCGTATTTTTGCTTGATAGGCCATAGCAACCTCCTTGCCTTATCAAGATTAATGTTGTCTGGCCAGCTGTTGATAGGTGGAAAACGTTGCTGTGCACTTCCTGCGCCTCCTCTGCCATCATGAATTCTGTATGTACCTGCAGCGTGCCACGCCATTCTTATGAAAAGTGGTCCATAGTTTCCAAAATCTGCAGGCCACCATTCCTTTGATTCAACCATTAGCCTTCCCAAGTCTCTCTTCACTTCCGACAGATTGAGGCTGTTGAACTCTTTCCGATAATCAAAGTCCTTCCCGTAGGGATTAGATTCCGGAGAATTCTGCCTCAGAATGCCAAGATCAAGCCTGTCTGGCCACCATTTATCAATTGTTTTTCCCATGTCTTTTTCACCCTCAAATGCTGACCTGTTGGTCTCCTTTTTCCTTCACGAACTTCTTGGCTTCCGTTACTTCATTGTCCGGGAGAGGTCTATAAGTCAACCACCATGCGTATCCTTTGAACTCTTCCATCCTTTTCCTGGAGTCAGCTACGTTCCTGGGTGGCGGATTTATCGCATTTTCCCCTATTAATTCGTTTATTGGCCAATTCGCGGGAAGAGCCACCTTGTACCTGTCACTCATCTGGAGTGCCTTTATAGATCTGAGAAGTTCATCGATGCTTCTCCCTATTTCCAATGGATAGTACATTATCAACCTTATTGTGGAATTTGGATCGACTATGAAAACGGCCCTCACGGTCGAACTTGAAGATTCGGCATGTATCATTCCCAACCTTGACGCTGTTCTACCCATTCCATCTCCTATTATTGGGAAAGGAACTTTAATTTTCAGCTTATCCTCTATCCAGTTAACCCACTCAATATGGCTGATTGTACTGTCAACAGATAGACCAATTAGGTCTACATTCAGTTTCTGGAAATCTTCATATCTCCGCGCAAATGAATAAAATTCCGTTGTGCATACTGGTGTAAAATCTCCAGGATGACTGAAAAGCATGAACCATTTTCCCTTATAGGCATCTGGAACCTTCATTTGCCCGTAGGTTGTCTCAACCTGTAAATCAGGGAATTTCTCCCCTATTAGTGGAAACTTCATTTCTTCCATTTTTTCACCGTAAAAGTTATGGTTTTATTATTAATAAACATTTCTAATTGATATTAATTATTATTTAGAAACAAGTCATTGGAGTTCACTGAGTAGCCCCTTACTTCAACTGAGAAATAGATGTCAGTTGTGAAAGTTTTCTCAACGCAAGATTGAATTACTTCTATTTCATAATGGTTCTAAATGAATGCTGACGAAATAGAAACTCTGAAGGGGAAGGGGCTTAAACTTACACCGCAGAGGATTTCGATTCTGAAAATGTTAGGTAAAGGTGGCCATTTCACTGGTGAACAGATCTACAATGAGATTAGAAAGAAGCATAGAGGTATTAGTATTTCTACCGTGTATAACACCCTAAATGCATTTGATCAAACAGGAATAGTGAATTCTTTTGAGGCAGATGGAATGCGTTGGTATGAGGCAAGAACTGAACTGCATGTCAACTTATACTGTATGGATCAGAAGAGAGTCACTGACCTAGATGTTGATCTAACAGGACTCCTGGCAAATCTTAAGGATAAAGGTATCAATCCCGAAAAAATTTCTATAATTGTTTATTCTGGGTGTAATTCTAAAGTCTGACCTAGAGAATCAATTTAACAATAAAATATTAACGCTTGAGATGTAGCTCCATTTTTCAACAGATAGCCAAATAGAGAATGTATTCCTGTTCGTACTTCCGGATTTCCTACAAAGTGGCCTTGCGAAATTTAAGTCAATCAAGGAAATTAAGTGTATCTCGTGCTTCGTCAAGCAACGGCATCCATTATCTGCCTCCTGGGCCTTTGGTAAGCCTGATTTTTTAGAAGTATAATATTGTGAGAAATATTCTTTGCAATATCTCTGTTTTTGGAATGAATGATTCGTACTTTGAGTATGTAAATGATGAAGATTTCAAACAATGGAGTATGACCCGGAAATGTAAGTATGCCAGGAATAATGGAATATGGAAGCAGGTCCTATGTAATATAAAGGAAATGAGTCAAAATTTCATATTTCGCCTATATCTCCAGAATGCGAACGGGCCCGCCGGGATTTGAACCCGGGTCGTCGGCTCCGAAGGCCAAAAGGATGATCCAAACTACCCCACGGGCCCTTATGCTAATCTTTCCTCTTTATTAAAGGGTAACGAGATTTTAAATATCTTAAAATCGGCTCGTGACAACAGCGATTGATCATGAAAATCAAAGTTCCAAAATGATCTTGCGCAGCTGGCTATCAGTTAGATTTTTATTATCAGAACGATAGGAGGTTCAGCGAGCGTGGTGTAGCCTGGTAACACGCGAGCTTGCCAAGCTCATGCCCCGGGTCCAAATCCCGGCGCTCGCATCTTACAACGAATATATAAGGACACAATGGAATATCTGGATAATTCTGTCACCGTCACGGGGGAATTGATTGCATTCAAAACTTCCCTTGACCACTTATTGGGTGGTTAACAAGGCACCAACGTTCTTGGATGTCATCACCTTTGATTTTGGATATCCTCAGTATCTTCGACAATAGCTCCCATTGGAACAAAGGGAACCTTAAAATATTGGAGAATCAATCGTTAATCTATGGACGGAATGGATTTCGAATCTATATTAAATGAACTTAAGAAAAATCTGAAACCTTATGATGATTCCGAAGGAAGTTTGACCAGGATACCTGAAAAAGGTATTGATGAAAACCTACTGATTGAGAAACTAACGGGATTTGCTGAAAAGGAAAATGTTCCCTGGCAGCAAGGGAAGGTATCTGGGGCCGTTTATTACGGGGATGAACCACTGCTGTCGTTCTTTGATAGACTATACAAAATTGTTTCACAGACCAATGCCCTTCATCCTGACATCTGGCCAAGCATATCAAAATTTGAAAGGGAGATAGTAAGTATGTCATCCTCTCTGATGAAAGGGGATGATGGTACCAGAGGGTCAGTTTCCTCCGGAGGTACCGAGAGCATACTTCTGGCAATGAAAACGTACAGGGATTACTTCAGGAAGAAGAAAAACATCACGGAACCGGAGATCATACTGCCCTCATCTGCTCATCCAGCGTTCCTGAAAGCATGCGAGTATTTCTCGATCAAACCTGTGATTACTGGACTAGACAAAGATTTCAAGGCTGATATCGAAAAAATCAAGGAGAATATCAACAACAATACCATTGGAATAATAGGATCGGCGCCAAATTTTCCATTCGGTACTTTCGATCCAATACCCGAGATTGCAGAGATTTCAATGGATAGGGGAATAGGAATGCACGTGGATGCATGTCTCGGAGGATTCATAGATCCATTTGTAAGGGAAAATGGGTACAAAATCGTAGATTTCGATTTCTCTGTTGATGGTGTAACTTCTATCTCCATGGACACGCACAAGTACGGGTATGCACCTAAGGGCACTTCCGTTATACTCTACAGAGACAGTGAATTTTTCCAGCATCAGCTGTATGCAAATGCCACGTGGCAGGGGGGGATCTATTTCAGTCCAACTTTACTTGGAAGCAGGGCCGGTTATCCGATTGTAGCGGCCTGGGCTGCCATGCAGTTGATGGGTCACAGCGGTTACAAAAAGGCAGCCAAAGAGATACTCGATGCTGGAGATTATATAAAGAAAGCTGTGAGAAAGATGAATGGACTAAAAATCATTGGTGAACCCCTGTGGGTCATTGCAATTACTTCTGATCTTGTAGATCCATATCTTGTCTGGGAAGCGATGGGGAAGAGTGGGTGGATGCTCAACGGTCTTTCCAATCCGGCAGGTTTCCATATTGCGCTCACTCATCGACATACCATTAGTGGTGTCAAAGAATCCTTTGTCGGAGACCTCAAAAAAGCTGTGGAATCCGTGCAGACAGGGAAAGTCAGAACATCCTCAATGGCTCCCATTTACGGAATGGCATCTGCACTACCGAAGGAATCTGTCGATGTTTTCCTCAAGAGCATAGTGGAATGGCTTTACAGCCAGTAATGTGGACAGTGCTCTTGCATGAGGGACGCTTTCATAGGAATTGATCTGGGGACGTCTTCGGTGAAGGTCTCCCTGGTCGATGCCAACAGGACTCCTCTTAATACCACGACCAGAACATATGGCCTGAATATTGGAAAGGATGGCATGGCAGAACAGAATCCTCAAGAATGGGTAGATGCAGTCCTAGATGGTATGGCAGAGGTCATCTCAAATGTCAGGGATGCATCTGTTAAGGGAATAGGACTGACAGGGCAGTGGTCAGGAACGATCCCGGTAGACAGGGATGGAAATGCAATCCATGATGCAATAATTTGGATGGATACCAGGGGGAGCAAGGAAATAGGGAGTCTCACCGGCGGTTTCCCTTCCATATCAGGGTACAGGATTGATAAGCTTGCCAGATGGCTAAGAATAACTGGAGGGGCACCGGCCCACTCAGGGAAGGATTCACTTGCCCACATACTCTTCATAAAGGAAAACTTCCCTGAACTGTATGAAAGGACACAGATGTTCCTCGAGCCCAAGGATTTCATTGCAGCGAAGTTGACTGGGAAATTTGCAGCCTCCTGGGACAATATAGCACTCCTCTGGGTGACGGACAACCGGGAAGCGGGAAATATTGCATATAACGAACGATTGATTGAAATGTCAGGAATATCGCGGGAGAAACTTCCCACGATTATAAAGCCAACAGACATTGTTGGTTCGTTGAAAGGTGAAATTTCAGGGAAACTTGGAATAGAAGATGCCAAGGTTGTGTCAGGATGCGGAGATATGCAGTGCTCTCTCATAGGCGCTGGATGTGTGGATGACTTCCAGACGCTCCTATATCTGGGCACCTCCTCCTGGATCATATCCCACGTTCCTTTCAAGAAGACAGACATATTCCACAACATAGCTTCGCTCCCAAGTGGGATACCTGGGAAATACTTCATAGCAGCGGAGCAGGAAAACGCCTGCAATTGCATGGAGTTTGTTTCGGGGATTATGGGAATAGAAGGGAAGGACAAATATTCTGTAATAGACACACTTTCCTCCAAGGCAAATCCAGGTTCCAACGGTCTCCTCTTCCTTCCCTGGCTTTTCGGGGAGAGAGCCCCAGTTGAGGACCCTTACCTCAGAGGTGGTTTCTCCAACCTTTCCCTTGAGAATGACAGGGGGGATGTTCTGAGATCTGTGATGGAGGGAGTTGCCATGAATTCAAGGTGGCTCCTTAACACTGTAGAAAAATTCACAGGTAGGAATGTGGATCAACTGTACATGAGTGGAGGAGGGGCACTCTCGCCAGTCAGAGTACAGATCATGTCAGATGTTCTCCGGAGAAAAATAAGGGTTGTTAATGATCCGAGGTTTGCAACAGTCAATGGTGCAGCAATGATGGCAGCAGTCGGGCTTGGAATACTTAAGTTTTCAGACCTAAGGAGTATGGGGGAGCCCTATGTGGACTATGAACCCGATCAAAATTTGAATTCAGTTTACGATGACAAATTCAATCAGTTCATGGAATACTTCAGGAACAACAGGAAAAGCATGAGAAAATATAATGCAAAATGATTTCAACGACCCAGGATTTGAGATTTTACGATGTTCCTTGCCTCATGGAAGCCCTTGACTTCCTTCCAGATGTGTATGAAAAGAATATTTCCTACATACTTCCTCATTTCATCGATGTGAATATCCCTGTCATCCACATAAACAACTTTACTCGGCTCAATCAGTATTCCCTTCTCTTTCAGAATTGAAATGATATTCAGCAGCCTTTCATATTTCCTTGGATTATACTCTATTCCCTGGTAATCGAACAGTTCCATTGCATCCAGCTTTTCCAGAGCCTCAAGTGCATTTTCAGGAATATTCCAGCTCATCGTGGTGACTATTGCACCATTTTCCCTGGCCCATCTGACGAAGGCCACTGCTTCTTGGTTCAACGTTATTCTTATTCCTTCCCGATTCTCTATCACGCCTTCTGCGACCTTGTAATATGGTCTGGAGACGGACGAAATGTCGAGGTGATCCCAGAGCACTCCATCAAGGTCCATAGCAAGCAGCCAGCGTTTCAATCTATCGCCCATCTTCCCCCCATCACGACCGGGATCAAAGACATTTCGTGATTCAGTATGAATTCACAGGCCCGGGAGAAGGTCATCGATTGCTTGCTACTTTCTCCCGCACGGGACAGAAATTCTCACCCCCTAAATGTTTGAAAAATTGGTGTAATTTCAGATGCTGTCACTCACATGTTTTTCCATCTGCAAAAATGGATAATACCCTGCTGCTTCAATGCGTCGCTGGTCCACAACCCCTGCTGTTTGCGGCATATCCGATCTGGTGGTGTGTTCCTGCAGGCATTCTGTCCTTCATGCAATGGTGAAGAAGGAAATATGGATAGCCCGGGGATGTTACGGGAAATTTAAATATTTCCATTAGGCACTTTATTCTCCAAAAGATAAAAGCATCCTTTTTAGCAAAACAGATGAGACTCAAAATTGACAGTGGGTTGCTATGACAGTTCTTTGCCAACCCCTCCGGAGCATCAAATTTTTAGAACTTCCCCCAGAGCTCTGATAAGCGTCACTCAGCTGGATGGGACCCGGTTCTTCCTTGTATCTCTGAGCGTGAGACCAATGACAAATGCAATGACCATCAGTATCCCTGAAAATACTAGGGGGATGAACCACTGGTCGTTCACCAGTATCTTGAGTTCAAGCTGGAGGGTGTCAAGGACTGGCATCACAAGTATGAAGAAGAGAGCCCCTACCTGTGACATAAGCCATATCATGCTCGCCGCTGTCCCGGCCCGCTCTTTTCCCGCCGTTTCAAGTGATATCTGCAATCCTACGGGAGCAAGTGAAAGGAGCGTGAAACCGATGGCAACAGCAATTATTGCATAGTATAGCAAATTCAACCTGAGTGCGAAAAGGAACAGTAATATTGCAGTCAGGAGACTGTTCACTATGACTATCTGCTTCAGCTTTGAATACTTGTCTGAAACATAAGATATTAAGACCATACCGAATATGCCGCTTACCAGCATTGCAGCCCCTATGAGCCCTCCATCCAGGGATGAAATCCCCTTGGAGAAAAGAATAGCTTCAATCCACTGTACAAGCCCGCTGAATATTCCAACACCTATAAGGAAAAGGAACATCAGCAGTACTATGTTCCTCATCTTGAAGAGCCGCTTGATCTGTGATGTGACCCTTTCCTGAGATTGCGGTGCTACCGTTGCCCCTCTGGGATATTCTCTGGCAAATATCAGGAAGAGGAGAACGGAGAAAGTCACTATTATGGAAACGACAACAATATTTGCCTGGAGCTCTGAAAAAATTGGATTTGGAACCATTATAGGGACGATCACCAGTGCAAGTATCATTCCAATGATCTGCCCCATTGTGGCGATACCGTTAGCAAGGGCCTGCTCCCCCTCAGGAAACCAGTTTCCTGCTAATTTTGATATGCCATTGTAAACAAATGGCTGCCCGATCCCTGCAAGACTCTGGAAGACGAACAGAATTGCGAAACTCTGACCGCTCAGCAGTCTCAGCCATGAAAATACGACTATTATGATCCCCCCGATGGAAACGATCCTCTTGAATCCCCATCTGTCTACCATCAGGCCGGTCGGGATCGAGATTGGTATGAAAAGGAGCGGCCACAGCCCTGACATGAGACTTATTGGGCCGAGACCGACATGAAATATCTCCTCCATCTGCGGTGAGACTATCCCGGCAAAATTTAACCATACTATTTGTGAGGACATGGAAATAAGCATGTACCCTACAAGGACAATCCACCTTCTCTTATCCGGGGGAGGAATACTAGGTTGTTGCGTGAATAGAGATGTGTCAGGCAATACTTATAGATTTCTACTGCTAATTTCAGTGCGGTGAAAGAAACTGGTAGAAATATCAGTCCAACGGATAATACATTTTCATCTCATCAAAATACCTGTCTCCCCTCTTCACTGACCTTGGGAGGATGCCGAACTCCCTGAATCCGATTTTCCTGTAAAGGGAGATCGCCCTCTTGTTTGTCACAAATACATCCAGTATGATAATCTCGAACTTCCCTCTGCACCTTCCCAGGGTTTCACGCATTAGTTGCTCCCCTATCCCCTTCCCCCTGAATTCCTTCCTTATTGCTATCCCAAGAAGACCGGTGTGCTGAAGTTCAGTTCCAGGCCTGATCCTGTGGACGTCGCACATCCCGACAACCTTCCCGTCCACCTCAGCAACGGATGCAACTGCGTTCCCATTCAGGATTTGAGAATAGAGACTGCTGAACCACTCTGCCTCTTCGTCAATGCCTGGTCTCTTAAAGGGGAACACGAGACCGAATTCCGGGTCTTCCTCAAGGTCTTCGAAATAGGAATAATAGTCATCCGCTAGGTCATTAAAATCGTTCCACCGTAATTCCCTTATCATCTCCCCTTCCCCCCGCCTTCCTTCCATAAGAAGAAATACAAAAACATTTCGTGGCAAGTGCCGGCCTGTCCACTTTAGCAATGAGCTATCCTTTTTTGAGGAATATGGAAAGTCTGTCCCCATCCTTTATGGCATGATCCAGCCCGACCCTCTGGTTTGGATACTTCACTGATGGGCCTACAATTGTGGCAAACTTGAACTTCTCTACAAAGTCTGTGTGAAGAAGCCTGCACACATCCTCAACAGTGCTTCCTTCCCTCATGATCATCGGTTCCCCATCCCCGGTCCCCCTGTGAGAATCAAGGAATACCCTCATCATCGTCATTTTCTCGGCTATCTTTCTCTTCAATTGAAGTATGTTCTCACCGCTGGAGGTTGACACGGGAAGAGGGTCATATCCCCCTGCCACCAGGTACTCGTATGCATCCCTGAATTCCGGAAGATCCGATTTGTTGAGGACGAAAACTGCCGGTATATATGCCCTGTTTCCGAGGAGACCATCTATGAACCTTTCCGGGGACATGGCCTGCCCTATCACGATGTCCGCATTTACTATCCCGAATTCCCTCGCTATCGATTGGAAGAGTTCTTCATCAACCTTAATGCCGCCGACTGTGAGAATATTTATTCCTCCCCTGTCCTTGACAGTCACGGACATCCTTGGGGGTTTCTGGTTCACCCTTATCCCTGCCCTTCCAAGCTCATACACTATATATCCTGGCTCATACTTGTAAGGGTCAAGGATTATCAGTATGAGCTCCACGCCTCTGAGTACGGAAATAACCTCCCTCCCCCTCCCCTTTCCCTCGTGTGCGCCCTCAATGATTCCTGGAAGGTCCAGGATTCTGAATTTCATCCCCTCGTACTCCATTATGCCTGGGACGATGGAAAGGGTCGTGAAATCGAAACTCCCTATCTTGCTCTCCGCGTCAGTTATTGAGTTGAGTATGCTGCTCTTCCCCACGGACGGAGGACCCACGAGTGCAATGCTCGGATATGCACCTTTCTTTATGAAGAAGCCAGTGCCGCCTCCCCTTCCGGCCCTTTCCTCTTTTGTCTTCTCCAGTTTAGCCATCTTTGCCTTCAGGCGACCGATATGGTGCTCCGTAGCCTTGTTGTACTGTGTCTTCTTTATCTCTTCCTCTATCTGCCTTATCTCGTCTTCTATTGATGGCATCCTTCCGCCCTTACAACCCTGATCTCCTCAAAGTCATATTCCAATTCATTGACGTTCTTAAACATGACGTCACTGAACGTATCCCTTTCTATGGGAGAGATGGAACTCTCTACAAAAAACGCTACCCTGCAATACTTCCTGAAACTGTTGAGGAATTGAACTGTGATCTCATTCCCTTTTTTCCCACCCGTCCACGATCTGTCGTCCGCCTCACCGCTCGGAAGGTACGGTGGGTTGAAGAGGCAGTAATCGAATTTCCCCTTGATGGGAGAGAAGAGATCTCCCACAAGCACTTCAGCATCAATATCATTTGAATCTGCGTTCATCTTTGCGCATTTTGCAGCTTCCGGGGATATATCTGTCATTGTGACATCACATCCCCTCTCGGCATAGCTCAATCCCACTATACCACTACCGCACCCTATCTCTATAACCCTTCCAGACACCTCTGGTATGTTCATGAGGAGGAAGGAATCATCATCCGGTTCGTATACTCCATCACACCTCTTCAAATTCATAGATTCAATGCTTCTTCCAGATTTGATATCTCGACTGTCGTACTGTCTTCGCCTATCAGTGCACCCTTGCTGTTAGATACCACGGATGCGCCTATGTATATGCTCCCGAAGTTAGCAGTTCCAACCCTTCCTTTCACTCCAAAGAATTTTCCCAGCTCATCGATCTCCTCGTCGCTCATGTTTGGAGGAAGGACGAGACCAGTTGTGGTTACAAGCCCACAGGAGCCGACAGTCTTGACGCTCCCGAACATTCCCCTCATCACCTCTATGCCGAGCGTATCCTGTATAAGGCGTATTGATTCATTCCTGAACTCCTGATGAACAAGGGCGGCCCTGTTATTTGCGAGTATGTTATTCCCCACTGCATTAAGCTTGTCCTTGATAACTGCAACGTTGAGGTCATCAGGCATCTTCGGCAGTTCACTCCCCTCAACTATGCTGCTGAATATTATGCCATTTGAATTCATCACGCTTAGTGATCCAAGAAGCTTAGAACCACCAACCGTCATCTCTATGATCTCTGTCTTCAGGCTTTCTGATACCAGTGATTTAACGTCCCTGTCCATGTTGCTCGGGATCAGAGTGTAATTCTCCCACGTTCGCATGTAAACGCCGAGAAATGGGGAATTGAGTATTCTTGTGGTCTGAATCATGACTAGTCTGGAAGCAGAACCTCTGCTGAATTATCCTCTTCCAGTTTTATTATCTTCACCCTCATCTTCCTTGGGGGTTTCTCTATTCCTCTCTTCCAGATGAACCTGTTAACGGAATCGTCTATCCACACGTTTTCCAGTGGTACCTTCGCAAATCTGGATACCTTGTTCTTGAGAAGGGAGACAGCAGCTGAGCTCCTCCTCTTCCTCGATGTATAGACAGCTTCTCTCAGGGAAATTGTCATCTCCACTTCTTTCTCTGCCAAATATCATCACTCCTTCAATTTATTCCTCTTCCACGTCCTTCTCTTTGGGTTTGTCGTCACCCTCCTGTTTGTCCTGACCATAACCCACGTTGGAACCCTTGAGTTTTCGTTGACCTTTGCCATCAGCCTCTTCTTCATTGCTCCCGGTTTGTTTCTACTCATTATCTGTTTCATCTCCTCTCTATTTTGATATCCCTCTTCTCGCTCAGCCTTGCAAGGAGCGACTTAAGCTCCGAATCTGTTATCATCCTGTTGAGCCTTCCGGATTGTGCAAGCATTATTATCTGGTTTTCGACATTTGCCACGATTTCCGGTCTCACAAGCCTCACATTGGCCAGCCTTTCGTAAGCCTCTGGAGTGACGTACTTCTTCACGAGATCCTGTCTTTCTTTCTCCGCTAACTTCTTTTCTTCCTCTTCTCTCTGACGCATCTCTTCGCTGGAAGCTGCCTCCCTCTGCAGGTCCATCATTCTTCTTCTCCTGATCTCCTCCAGCTCCCTGTCGTCACTCATCTCTCCCACCCCTACGCGTATTTTTCTATTGCGGGAACCTTCTCCTTGAGCTCATTAAGAGATTCAAGGGAAAGTGCATTGAGCTTCTTCAGGCCGGCAGGTGTAAGTGATCTCCCATTCTTGTTCTTCGCCACGTACCCGAGTTTTTCAAGGTCCTGAAGTGCATTCCTTATTATTTTCTTGGAACCTGTGGATGAATGGTACCTCCTGGATCCCCTGTCGACCTTTCCTCCATATTCTGCAGATAGCCTCTCCAGTCCTATCGGACCCATGACAGCAATCTTCCTCAGCAATGAGGCAAGCCTCACGAAATACCAGTTATCGTCATCCGGCCCTCTCTCCTTGTGTTCACCAGTCTTGACATCCTTAACCCATGCTGGTTCCTTCACGCTCTTAGAGAGTTCTTCCGAAAGTCTCTTTATGATCATTTCGGGAGGTATGTCTTTGAAATTAACCATCGTATCACCCTTCCTTACCGTATATTGAAGTTGTATTTAAAATTCCTTTTGGTCCTTTATCGTAACCGCACAGTTTCGAGGTTCATCGGAGCATAACTGTCAACCCCGTACTTTATGGAAAGCATCCTGGAAAATTCAATTGCCTTGCTGGCATCTCCGTGGTTGACAAGTATTCTCTTCGGTTTGAATTCCAGGGCATCTATGTACTTCATCAGCTGTCTCCTGTCTGAGTGTCCTGAGAATCCATCAACAGTTTCAACAGTCATCTTCATCTCCACCTCCTTCACCCCATTGTTCTTCCGTACGGTGAGCTGCTTGGTACCCGACAGGATTCTTCTACCCAGAGTCCTGTCAGCCTGGTACCCCACGAACACGAGGAAATTCCTCTCATCGTCAGCCCAGTTTGAGAAATATTCGAGAACCGGACCGCCATTCATCATTCCCGAAGTGGCAAGGACGACAAAAGGTCCCACGTCGCTTATGATATTCTCCCTCGTTTCCTGTGCATCCACCCTCACAAATATGTCTGAAAGAAATGGATTTTCCTTCTTCTTGGTTATGGCGTCCCTCAGATTTGAATTCAGGAATTCAGGGTAGGCAGTATGGATGCTGGTTGCCTCATATATCATTCCGTCCAGGTAAACAGGCATCTTTGGAATCTCCCCCAGGCGATATTTCTCCTCTAGGACTAGCATTACTTCCTGACTCCTTCCCACCGCGAACACCGGAACAAGCACCTTCCCCTTCCGCTCCGCAGCTAGCCGGACTATCTGGGCAAGTCTTTCACCCGCTTCCTGCCTTGTTGGCTGCAAATCGTTCCTTCCACCGTAAGTGCTTTCGGTTACAAATGTTTCAACCCTTGGAACCCTGCTGTCAGCCGCGTTGAACAGCCACGAATTCATGTACTTTATGTCCCCCGACATCAGGAGATTGTGGAATCCTTCCCCTATGTGGAAATGAACGACAGATGAACCAAGAATGTGCCCGGCATTCCTCAGAGTGACCCTGACATCGGGAGAGATATCAGTTGTCTCATTGTAGTTTAAGGTAACAGTATGCCTTATCAGGTTCCTGATATCTTCCATCTTGTATGGAAGTTTCCTGTTTTCCGACATACCGAGCTTCACGTAATCCATGAGCAGGAGAAGGAGCAGGTCCCTTGCAGGGGCGGTAAGATACACGGGTCCATCGTACCCGATGCTGTAAAGGTAGGGAAGGAACCCGCTGTGGTCCATGTGGGAATGTGTGAGAACGACCCCGTCGATCGAATTGATGGGCCATATTTCAGGTGCATTGAGGTAAGGTGCGCCGCTTGCAGGATCATCCGTGTCCACTGCAGCGGGATCCAGACCGCAGTCTATCATCACCTTTGAGTTCTTCGTCATGAGGAGGGAGGACGACCTTCCAACCTCACGCCATCCGCCGAGGGACGTCAGTCTTACATAATTTTCCCCCGGTATCGGGTCCCTGGAAATTCTCTTTGCCAGGTTTGTGAGGAACTTCTTCCTCTCCTCTGATTCTGCTTTCAGGAATTCCCTGACCATCCTTATGGTCGCACTCTTTATAGGTGGTGTCCTCATTATCCTTGGAGCCCACCTGACCTCCTTCCTGATCCTGCTCAGTATCTGCGAATCGAAATTATTGATCCTCTCTGGATCGTCCAGTTCGATGATGACCTCCCCCGATTCGTGCTCAAAATATATGTCTGATATTGAGACCTCCTCTGGAACTATTTCCCTTATCTTCTCCTCTGCCTCCTTTTCCGGGAGAAGAACGGAGGGGTCCGGCCTTATTATTATTCTCTTCCTTATGGCCTGCGCAAGCTTCTTTATTTTCTCTGGGTTCTCGAGAAACCTGTAGCTTTCCTTTGAGTACAGGACCACGCTTGCCCCTTCCATATCCACGTTACTGTACTCTAGTTCCGGAAAAATCGTTTCTATGTTTTCCTTTGCTGTAGATATCACTTCTTCATATTTCATTAAAAATTCCTCTTTGAAATTAAAAATAATAAAAAATAATCAATTCTTGATTTTCTTTATTCTCTTCTGCACTTCATCGTCTGGAATAGCCTTGTATCCCTCCTCTTCAGTTATGGTTACCAGGTCAATACCATTGCCCGTTGCAGCGTCCCTCTGGAGGGAGGTTGATATGGCCCTTATGGCAAGCTCTATGCCATCGTCGAATGACATGTTGTCCCTGTAGCCGTCCTCCAGCACACCGTAAACATAAGGAGAACCAGAACCTGTGCTGACATACTTGTCCTCAACTGAGCCTCCTGCCTCATCAACAGAGAATATATGGGGGGCTGTATCGTACCCTGCAATTATTATCTGAACCATATATGGGTAATATTTTGTCTGGTTCAGCATGTTGGAGAGCAGAGTTGCGAGACCGTTCACCGTTATCCTCGTCCCCTTCTTGTATTTGTAAAGTTCCGCCTCTGCCTTCAGGTACCTGACAAGTGTCTGAAGGTCCCCTACAAGGCCGGCTGTAGTCATCGCAATATGATCGTCAATCTTGTAAACTTTCTTCCCCACCTTGTGCGCCACCATGTATCCTGCCGTTACTCTCCTGTCCGTGGCAACGACCACTCCATTCTTTACAACAATGGCCAAGGTCGTAGTCCCTGTTTTTAACTCTTCCATAATTAACACCTTTGTAAAACTTAGTGGACTATGTATTCACTTTATTTAATCTTTTGCGAGCTATCAACGAGAAATGCATTTCCCTGCTTGCGTTTAATTCTGTCACACATATATTCCGGATAGAAAATTCTGATTGTCCGTACTCCAACAGCAGGAACATACTTTGGGCACTGAAGTTACGATAATATTATATTTGACTCTTTCATATTCCTGACGTGAGGGTTTTAAAAAATTACTTTCACAATGAATCAAAGGTGATTACACATGAATATAGATCCAAATATCACCAAATATCTCATGAAGGTAAAGATATCTACCGACGGGATTGTAGAAAAACCGGACGTGGTAGGTGCAATCTTTGGCCAGACGGAGGGTTTGCTGGGTGATGAACTAGATTTAAGAGACTTGCAAAAATCTGGTAAAATAGGAAGAATAGAAGTAGACATCGAATCAAAGAACGGAAAATCTGAAGGAGTCGTTTACATACCGTCAGGGGTGGACCAGGTCGAGACTAGCATACTGGCCGCCAGCCTGGAAACAATCGACAGGATAGGACCATGCAAGGCAAAGGTTGAGGTCCTTGAGGTCGAGGACATACGGGCGGTGAAGAGGGAGAAGGTCATAGAGAGGGCCAAACAGATTCTTGAGAAGATGCTTGAGACGAACAAGAGCCTCGGGGAAGATCTTATACAGTCAGTGAAAAGCAAAGTTGAGAACGCGGAGATAACTGCATACGGGCAGGATAAGCTCCCTGCAGGGCCTGCTCTGAGCTCCAGCGAGTCCATAATAATAGTCGAGGGAAGAAATGATGTGCTCAACCTGCTCAAATATGGAATAAAGAACACTATAGCGGTCGAGGGGACGAACATATCGAAGACAATATCACAGCTCACAAAGGCAAAGACTTCCACTGCCTTCCTGGACGGGGACAGAGGGGGAGACCTCATTCTGAAGGAGTTACTGCAGGTTGCAGACCTTGACTTTGTTGCAAGGGCGCCGGCAGGTTTTGAAGTTGAAGAGTTGACATACAAACAGGTAGTCAAGGCACTGAGGGACAAGATGCCCGTAGATCAGTATCTGGCCTCTCACGGCATGCAGGAAGAACTGAAGACACTCAACAGTAACAAGGCTGAGACAAACAATCAGAAGCCACCAAGGGAAGCTGCAAGGGCTGTCGATCAGCCCCAGGCCGAAGTTAAGGAAGCCAGTCCCCAATCAGCAGAAACAAATGGTGCGAGGAATGATGGCAGCAGAAATATATTCAAACTCGTGGACGAGGCATCCCAGACAAAGGAGGTTCGCTTCTACGATGGATCGTGGGAACTCGTTGGAAAACTTCCTCTCAACGAGGTCATCGAGAAATACGACACAGTTGAAAAGAAATACAGCAGGGTCGTGAGCGGAGGGATAGTTTCACAGAGACTCCTTGACACCGTGTATTCAAGCGGGGTGAGGGAGCTCTACGGAGTGAAAACCGGACACATAACGAAGAGGCCTGCGGACATCAAGATCATAACAAAGGACCTTGGCAGGAATTGAATTATTCCATTTATTTTCATCCTTTTCTTCAGCACGGTTCCCAGCTCTCCTGAGTGGAAATCCGTGTTTACAATTTTTTTAATTCGCTGACTTCAAATTGCAAAATAATTCTCGTCCTTTTCAGGAGGCAATCACATATGCAGCATCTGCCTGGCCTCATCCGATATCATGTCAAGGTTCCATGGGGGCTCCCATACAAGTTCAATGTCGCATTCCTTGACACCCGGGATATCTTCGACCCTCTTCTGGGCTTCAACAAGTATCCAGTCTGTGACGGGACAGCTTGGGGCTGTCATTGTCATCCTGATACTGACTTTGTCCCCGTTTATGTCCACATTATATATCAATCCAAGATTCACTATATCAACGCCAATTTCAGGGTCACTGACTGTCTTGAGAACCTCAAGTACCTCTTCCTTGGTTACCATCAGTATTTAATGCAAACACCGTATTCATATTTTTTGTAGCTACTTCCAGCTGAAATTCAATCGGTGCTATAGGCAACTTTTTTTAGTTGGCAGTGAATTGTGTTGCAGTGATCTTATGGCAAAGGTATCGGTAATAATGGGAAGTGCAAGCGATGCTGACGTGATGAAGGATGCCGTCACCACGCTCAGGCAGTTCGGCATTGAGGTGGAGTACGGAGTGTATTCTGCCCACCGCTCACCTGAGAGGTTGATTGATTACTGCACTGGTGCGGAGAAGAGGGGAATTGATGTGATAATTGCAGGTGCGGGAGGGGCAGCCGCCCTTCCGGGAATGGTTGCTGCATTGACGAAACTGCCGGTGATAGGAGTGCCTATCATGGGGAAGAGCCTGAACGGCATGGATTCACTGTTAAGCATAGTCCAGATGCCACCTGGGGTGCCAGTGGCCACAGTGGGTATAAATTCCTCAAAGAACGCCGCCCTCACAGCGGTGAGAATCATAGGCAGGTACGATCACAGCGTATCAGAGAAACTGGAAGAGTTCATTGAAAGGCAAAAGAAAGAGGCATCTGAAAAGAAGATCGAGTTATGATCACTTGTACTTCTTAGGTATCATCTCTTCGTACCATCTCTGGGATATATCATCCTGTTCCCCCTTCTCAAGCTTTATGTCCACGGTCTGGAGATAGCGGGATATTCTCTTTCTCGTATCTTCCCTCAGTTCAGTTGTTATGAGGAGCTTGTTTCCTGACCTCCTCCCCTTGAAGAAGACAGGGTCGCACCCTTCCCTCAGCAGGACTATTTTCCCCTGCGATTTTAACCCGAGGATGAGGGAGATATGCTCCATCGTCCTTGTCTTTGGAAGGAGGACTACATCTTCGCATCTCTCGCCCACATTGAAGTTCTCCCCCTTCCATGAATACATTATCTCATCCCTTGACTTCAGGGGCAGGATGCGCTGGAATTTCCCCTTTGCCATTCCCTGGGACAGGTAAGACGATACAAAGCTCTGGTCGACGGTGTGATCAAGCAGGGAGTTGAGGATCCGGCCGTTGAAAATACCGAGCTCCTTCGTTATCCTGTCCATGGCCTCCTCCTTCCTGTCTGATACCACGCTAAGCTGCAGCCTGCCCTTGTTGTCCTTGTACAGTATTCCCTTCCTCAGCATCTCCCCTATATAGCTGACAGTCTGGTTTATAGTGAAACAGGACCTCTCCACTATGGTCTCCTTTGTCAGAACAGACATCTTCCTGGCAATATCGTAAAGCCTCTTTGCATTCTCGCTGAGTGAATCGAATTTAAGGGCGGCAATAAGTGACATGTTTTCCTTGCTGATGAATCCCTGTGATCCATCTATTAGATACCCCTGGACAGCCAGATTGCTCATCAGGAGCTTGTCCAGGTCAATGAATTTCTTGCTCTTCATCATCAGTTCAAAATTCCCCCTGTAGCCAAGGATGGACTCGAGCGCATCGACCGGGTCACGGTACTTGTATCCTTCCACCAGGTGATGCTTCTTCACCAGGTACAGGAGGATCTGTTCCTCTTCCATGGAAAGGTCAAGTACAGGGCTGCCCTTCACCATGAAGTTTCTTATCATTATGTATCCCAGTTCATTCATCTTCTCCCTTTCCGGAAGAGGGAATGAAATCTTCCTGATGACAAGTGAATCAAACTTCTCTATAGTTGCAATTTCCTCTATTGCACCGATGACCTGCTCAAAATTTCCTGAATAATCACCGGTTATGTCGAATATCTCAAGGATACCGTTCTCTGTTACTGTTTCAATCCCCAGTTTCACGGCTCCGTCCTCAAGCAGGAAATAGGTCATCCCATCCCCTATTTCACCCTCAATCCTTTCCATGTTGATGATGAATAGAGGGTCCCTGTTGCTGATGAGCACCTTCTTTGGGGTGAATTCGAGATCAGTGAATAGGTAAGTTGAATGGCCGCTGACCATCTTCTGCACGTTCAGCTTCCCTATCATCTTCCTGACACCATCACCGAAGAAAGACATGAGTTCAGATACGCTCAGAGGGCCATAGGCATCAATGAACCTCCAGAGGAGGTCCGTAGGTTCCTCAACCTTACCTGTGAACGGTACCAGCTTACCCTTGCTGACAACTGCGTAGTTGTTCCTCATCAGAGCATCAAGCCTCTTTTCCTCAATGTCTTCCATCCCGAACGTACCACCCTTAATCTGGGCAAGAAGCTCCCTTTCATCCCTCGACAATTCCACGCTCCTGTTTAGGGCGGCAACCTGCGGAAGGTATTTTCTGTGCATGAACCCCTTGACTGTCCTGGAGAAGTAACCGTAGATAACGTCGTCAGAATTGATCTCCTCCGGGTCATAGCCTCTGGAAATGATGGAGTTCCTGTCCTCCGCAAACAGATACCTGTCAAAGTATTTCTCCCCTATCTTTTCTAGACCCCTGTTCATCCTTATCCGGCCTATATCAGATTCGTCCATCTTCCTGAGGTTCTTCAGGTCTTCAGACAGGATGTACTGCTTCTCCGGCTTGGGGAAGAACCTGCCTGAAGTTATCACCTTCTCATTCAGCAGTTCCTCGACAACCTCCTCCAGGCTGTTCTTCTCCCCTATCCTGTCAACGATCTCGCTGAATGTGAGTGGACCGCTCTGCCACAGTATCCACCTGACAGCATCCTTCAATGCACCCTTCCTGTCGGTGGCTGGGACGGACCTGTGGTGCCACTTGACCCTGTTGCCTGACTTCAGGTAGAATGCCCTGTACGCCCTCTCCATCTTCCTCAGTTTCAGGAGCGCAGTGGCAGGATCGAGGGAGTTCTTCTTCGCTATCTTGTTAGTGCTATCCCCCTCATCGAATTCCATCCAGTCATCTGTTTCCTGGCCAAAGACAGAAGCGAGTGCAGGAACGTTTTCCTTGAGGGCAAATGTGTTCTTTCCGGTGAAAACGGGTTCAACAGTCCCTTCACCCAGCAGCTCTGCCACCTCCTTCATGTATTCCTCCCTCTCTTCTGCCATCTTCATCGGAGAGAATGATACGGTGGAATATAGATCGGAGAATCCTGCCTTTCTGAGGAAATCCACTATCCCCTCCTTCCCCCTCACTAGCTGCTTCGACTCCTGGTAGTTCATCAGTGATTCTATATCTACCTCGACCCCCCCGTCTATTCCCATCTTTGCGAGGAGCGCATCCTGCAATTCCCTTATTATGGCACTCTTGTCCTCCATCAGTACCACATCAGTTATCCCCGTTGATATGATCCCGAAAGCGAACGGGCTTGGGTAGTGTGAATAGTCCCTCGTTGTTATCTTGATCTCCCCGCTCTTGATCGAATCAAGAATCCTCTGGGAGTTATCTACATCCATCACTATAGTCTCTATCTCCCTGAACGTCTCTTCAATTATAGGGAAATTCTCCATGGCGAACAGGATATCAAGTACCTTCTCGCTCCTGAGCTGCTGCCTGGCAACTGATACCTCCCTCCCCCTGTATCTCCTGAGGACCATGAACGAACGTGTCGCACAGTGCCTGAACCTCTGCTTGAAAAGCTCCGTTGATTTCACAGCCTTCCTAAGCGATTCACCTATCTCTATGCCCTTCAGCGTTTCCACTATTTCGTCAATGCCAACCTTGTGGCTGAATGTAAGCATGAACCCGTCGTCAGTGAGCGATATCCTCGAGTTAACGGAGAAATTCTTGGATATGTGATAAGCGATTATCCTGCTGAGTGCATCGTTGACCCTCCTTCCGAATGGGAAGTGGAATATCACAGAATACTGGTTTGCCTTGTCTAAATATCCCTCTATAAGGAGGTCATCGTTAGTTGAAACCTTGAAGTTCATCTGGTTGCTGATGTATGAGATTATTGACCTTACTGAATTGTCATCCGCCAGATATTCATTCTTGAGGAATTCCTCTGCCGTCCCCTCCTCTATCTTTTTCGCTACCATTCCCCTGAATCTTCCAACCTCCACTGACAGATCAAATGTCCTGGGGAGCATCTCGCCGACCCATGAAGGCACAGTTGGCTTCCTTCCGGATGCATCCTTTATGAAGACCTTGTTTCCCCTAAGCCTGAGAAATTCATATGTCCTTGCACCCAGCACAAAGATGTCCCCCCTGTGAAGTTTCTCAACGAATTTCTCCGAGAGAGAGCCCAGGTGCCTGTTGTCAACGGAGAATGCATCGTAGTCTGCTTCCTCAGGTATCGTACCTGCATTCGTGAAATATATCAGCCTTGTGCTCTTCTTCCTGCCGAATGTATGATCATTCTTGTCCCACCATATCTTGGAGTAGATGTTTCCCTCCTCGAACCCCCCAGACAGGTAGTTCAGGACGTTGATGAAGTCGTCCTTCTTCATGTCCATGTAGCAGTAAGACCTGCTGATTATGTCGAATGCCTCATCCTCGTTCCACCTCTTCTCGAGGGATATTCCCGCCACAAACTGGCTCAGGATGTCCAGCGAATTCCTCGGGATTGTTATCCTGTCCAGCCTTCTCTCCCTTGCCTCCTTGACCAGGACAAGGGATTCTACAAGGTCGTCAATGTCCATAGGAATTATTCTTCCCTTTGCAGTGGCAAACACGGAGTGCCCTGACCTGCCTACCCTCTGCAGTCCCTTCGCTATACCCTTGGGAGAACCGACCTGCACAACCAGGTCAATGCTTCCTATATCTATACCGAGCTCAAGGGATGTTGAGGAGACAGCGCATTTAAGCTCCCCCTTTTTCAATCTTTCCTCCACATTGAACCTTGATTCCTTGGAGAGGCTTGAGTGGTGTGCCTCCAGGTCAAGTATGCCCCTCTCTATGAGCTTTGATGAGACTCTCTCCGCACCGCTCCTCGTGTTTGTAAACACGAGTGTGGTCCTGTGTTCCCTCACAAGGCTCTCTATTATGTCATAAGTTCTCTCATTCACCTGCTCCTGGGGGGCAGAGAATAGATCTGATACCGGACACACGACCCTCATATCCAGATTCTTGTTTGATTCCACTTCTACCACATGCACGTCATTCTTCTTTTCATTTCCAACCAGGAATTTTGCAAGTTCATCTATCGGTTCAGTTGTTGCAGAAAGACCTATCCTTGTCGTCTTTCCGCATCCGTATTCCATGAACTCCACAATGAGGGAGAGAAGTTCCCCCCTCTTGTTTGACGCGAGATCGTGGATTTCATCTATTATCAGGAATTCTACCCCCTTGAATTTTTCCTTGAACTTTGGGGAAAAGAGGGCAAGTGCGAGGGATTCGGGTGTGGTTATAAATATGTGAGGCGGCTTCTTGTTCATCTTCTGCCTCACGTACTGACTTGTATCCCCCGACCTGACCCCTACCCTGATCCTGGGTATGTTCATTCCCTTCTTCTTTGCAAGTTCAGATATCTCTTCCAGTGGTACTTCCAGGTTCCTGTGAATGTCGTTGGCAAGGGCCTTTAAGGGGGAAACATATACGCAGTATATCTTATCCTCAAGTTTGTCCCTCTTTGCAAGGAGGAAAAGTTCATTGATTATTACGAGAAATCCTGAGAGTGTCTTCCCTGTCCCTGTAGGGGAAGAGATGAGAACGTTCTTCCTCTGGTGAATCAGTGGTATACCTATCTTCTGTGCCTTTGTTGTATCACTGTATTTTGAGTTGAACCATTCCAGTACCACAGGATCAAGGAATTGACTGAGATCGTGTTCTCCATTATCTCTTATTATCATCTGTCTCCCTGCATAGGCGGGAAGTTATACGGAAAAGCTATAAAAACATGATTGAAAAATATCTAAAAATTGTCAATGTGGAACAGGGCCATCTTCTCCAGTATTTCCACCGGACTCCTCACATTCCAGTATTTCATCTTCCCCCCGTTCACCTCTATGACCGGTAGCTCCTCCTTCCCCCCGGAAAATGAGACCCTGATCACCTTACCGGAAAAATTCTTGACACCCACGAGCTCAAAGGCCATGTGCACCTGCCGCTGTACGGAAACGTAAAGAAGGATTTCATTCCAGAGACTCTTGCTTATCATCCTTCCAGCCCTGTAGTTCCCCAGGGCATATTTTATAGCTGTGTCTATATGCATATTACCTATGACCCTGTCCTCCCTCACCAGTGCACAATCGCGGAAGTCCTTCGGATCCTGCCCTCTGGAGAAATGTACAATTGAATACACTACGTCAGTTTGGATTCATTATCACCTGGCCGGCTGCTACGGTCAAGTCAAACTTGGAGATGAGTGAAGTCTTTGACTTGGTTGGTGCAAGTACTAGTTTAAGTACTTCACTTATCGTTTTGACCACATGTATCTCGATCTTCTTCTTCTGCTCCTCTTCAAGCACTATGTCTCCCAGGTTGCTTTCTGGAACGATGACATTCTTGAATCCTGCCTCTATTGCCGCCTCGACCTTTGCAGTGACTCCTCCAACCGGAAGCACCTGTCCCCTTATTGATAATGAGCCCGTCATGGCATAGCTCTGGTCCACGGGTATTCCCTCCATGGCGGATACAACGGCAGTGGCAATCGTGATGCTGGCCGAATCACCTTCCACCCCCTCATAGCTTCCTATGAACTGGATGTGGACATCGTGATTGGCTATGTCCTGTCCGGTGTATTTCTTTATCACTGCAGAAACGTTCTGAACTGCCTCCTTGGCTATCTCCCCCAATTTTCCAGTAGCAATGACCTTTCCGCTCTCCTTCTCCTGGGCAGGAGTAACTTCAGCTGCCACAGGCATGATTATGCCTGAGTATTCCGCCATTCCTGATCCGGAACTGAACACTGCAAGACCGTTCACTATTCCTATGGAATAGCCCTCATTCGTGAACGTCCTGTAATTCTTGTTTGCCTCTATGTGTTTGTCTGCTATCTGCTGCTCCAGCGGCCTCGACTTGACCTTGGCCTTTATCACGTGTTCAGAAGTGACAATCTTGGCCCCCTCATTCACTGCAATATCCCCGGCAATCCTGATCAAACCCCCCATCTCCCTCAGTCTCAGTGTGAGCTTTCCCTTTCTTCCGGACCTTTTCTGTGCCTCCCTGATAACCTCTGCTATTGCAGTGTAGTCAAATTGAGGAATTTTCTTGTCCTTAGAGACTTCCTGTCCCACGAACCTGATAAGCTTTTCCCTGTTTTCCTCAGTGTCGTCCATCAGCGTGTTCATGTATACTTCATAACCGTACCCTCTGATCCTTGACCTGAGTGCAGGATGCATTCCCTGAAGGGCGTCAAGGTTCCCGGAGGCGACGAGGACATAATCGCACGGGACAGGCTCAGTCTGAACCAAGGCGCCGGCTGATCTCTCGCTCTGTCCAGCAATCGAATATTTCTTTTCCTGCATGGAAGTGAGCAGGCTCTGCTGGCTCTCGATCCTGAGGGTGTTAATCTCATCAATGAACAGTACCCCCTTGTTTGCTTTGTGTATGTTCCCCGCCTCCACCCTGAGATGGGGAGGGGTTTCCAGGCCACCGGACTGGAACGGATCGTGTCTGACGTCCCCGAGAAGTGCACCCGATTGTGCTCCTGTTGAGTCTATGAATGGAGGCCTATCATTCTTATCATGGCCAACGAGGAGCTTGGGTACTGATGTCTTGTCCTCCCTTGAGACCGGGCCCATGTTCAGTGCTATGAAAAGGAACGCTGCAGCCATTATGGCCAGGAATATGGGAGTTGAATCTATAGAGTGAGTGGACGGATAGTTGATGAAAGCGAACACTATTCCGAGGACGACAATGAAGAAAACGAGTATTCTGACCGTTCTCTGCCTTTCCACCTTCTCTGAATCAGCCCTCTTCTGGTAGTCCTTTACGATATCCTTCCCCTTCCCTGCGGGAACAGTAACAATCTTGGGCCTGTTCACGTCCTCAGGGTTGTGAAAAACCAGGATGTCCTCCATCTCTTCCTTGGGGAGGAAGTCGACCATTGATTGTGCAAGCATGGATTTACCAGTTCCGGGCTCTCCTATGAGAATAACGTGCCTTTTCTGGGTGGCGGCCCTCTTTATGACCTCCACTCCCTGGTCCTGCCCGATCACCTGGTCTACCAGTTTCTCTGGTATCTTGATATCGGCAGTTGTGTTTATCCCTTTTGACTTAACCCAATCTTGTAATTCATCCATTCGGTACACAAGTGAAAATCCCTAATTAAGATTTTTGGAACTATTTTCTAAATTTTTTGAATGTTGACGCAAGGCACTGCCTTTCCGGCTGCAGAAAAAAACATCTTCCTACGAAGAAAAAAGAGGCGAGATGGATTTTAATCTTAAGATTAAATCACTGAAACATGATCATTGATGGGAAGTCAATTTCCAAGGAAATCATTGAGGAAGTGAAGAAGGGGATTCTGGAAGCTGGGACATTTAACATGACGGCGGTAGCATATGAGGAGGACGTGGAATCGCTCGTTTATTTCAACAGCATAAAGAAGAATGCGGAGAAGATAGGGATTAATTTCAACCTGCTCGTTATCAAGGGAGAACAGTTGATCGAAAGGATAGATGAGCTCAACAGGGATAAATCCGTAGATGCAATCATCGTGGGACGGCCCTTCCCCAAGGGAATAACAAACGATATGGTTGCTCTTTCCCTTGATCCCGACAAGGACGCTGATTGTGTCACTCCGCAGAACATGGGGCAACTTTATCTCGGTATTGAAAATGTGGCTCCTGCAACCGCAAGGGCTGCAATAGACATACTTGAGAGGAACAATATTGAGCTCAGGGGAAAGAGTGCAGTGATAATCAACAGGTCCGTAACTGTTGGAAGGCCACTTTCACAGATGCTGCTGAACAGGGATGTGACTGTTACCGTTGCACACAGCAAAACAAAGGATATAGAGGGAATTATCGAAAGGAGCGATATAGTGTTCCTAGCTGTTGGAAAGGCGGGCTATCTCAAGGCTTCAACTTTGAAGAGCAAGAAAATAATAGTTGACATTGGGATAAACGTTGTTGACGGGAAGGTAAAGGGTGACTTCGACCCTGATCAGGAGAGAGAGGGAATAGATTACACACCTGTCCCAGGTGGTGTAGGAAGCGTGACAAGTGCGGAAATATTGAGAAACGGGTTGATATTGGCGAAATCAAGAAGGGGAGAGAAAGATTGAAATGAATCGCCCATGCTGGAAGCCGCTGAAATTGAGTTTTGATGGATATCTGGCGATCCGCTTCTGTGAGAAGGTTTATTAATAGAAAATTCATACCATCAGGCCTAGGTGCTTATGTAATGGGTGTTAAGGAGAAAGAGGAAAGGGACAGGCTTTCAAGTGAAATGAAGAAGATGGCAA
>Ga0078972_1003303_pt1 | contig 48914 bp, 43 predicted proteins | sample YelNatPaOPGAMG01_FD_67568 | JGI IMG/M metagenome (GOLD analysis project Ga0078972, IMG submission 67568) | Hot spring thermophilic microbial communities from Obsidian Pool, Yellowstone National Park, USA - OP-RAMG-01 (SPADES assembly) (version 2) | ecosystem: Environmental > Aquatic > Thermal... | reverse complement strand
GCCAGCGGGTCAGCGACAGTGCCACCGACGCAGGCCAGTTGGAGCCGGATGTGCAGAGCATTCCCCAAGAGCTGGGCCAGCCCACGGCGGTGCTGGCCGACTGCGGGTATGCGACCAAGGCGGACTTGCAACAACTGGGGCGGGAGCGACCGGGACTGGAGCTGTATGTGAGTGTGCATCGGGAAGACGCGCACGCGCCGCGGTGCTACGAGTATCGACCGTTGGACAAGGTCAAGAACCCCCCGGAGGCTGAAGGATCCGGTGTGGGTGGCGATGGCCGAGAAACTGAAGAGTCCCGAGGGAAGAGCGCTTTACCGGAGACGGGTCTGCACGGTGGAGCCGGTGTTTGGGGTGATGAAGGCGGCGCTGAGGTTTGGGCAATTGCTGCTGCGGGGCCTGAAGAAAGTCGGTGGAGAATGGGCCTTGGTGTGTCTGGCCTACAATGTAAAGCGGCTGCACCGGCTGGGGGCGGGGCTGACACTGGCCGCGACGGGCTGAACAAGCGGGGGCCGGACCGGAAAGCCGCGCACTCTGCCTGACGAGGGGTTTGGCGAGGCACCCAATGCAGCCCTTGGGTGCCGCTGGGGGTTGACCTCAAAGGGTAATCCGGAGGCCTGAACCGCCGAGCATTCAACCTCACCGAGGAATTGAGCTAGGTCCGACAGGCTGCTAGTGGCTGCGGCGAACCAAGCCCACCATGACGCCTTGGATAGTCAGTTCCGTGGCTGGAATGAGTGTTGGATACCGCGGGTTTTCGGCTTTTAGGCATGGAATACCGTTTTCGATAACGAACGTCTTCAGTGTGCTTTCGTTATCGATAAGGGCTGCGACCACATCGCCCGGTTTGGGTGTGCGCCCGCGTTCAATGATCACGTAGTCTCCGTCCAGAATGTGCCTACCGATCATCGAGTCGCCTTTGACGCGCAGTGCAAAGGTTTCTGCTGTGGGCTCGAGGCCGAGCAATGAGGCATCCACCGCCAAGTGTGGCGCGGTTGGTTCTTGCACGCGTGGATCCGCATAACCGGCTGGGATCTCGCCGTAGAGCGGGATTTCAACCACATCACGCCGCCGCGACCGCAACGAGTCGGCCAAACTTAGCGCCCGTGCTCGGCGTGGTCGGTGCACTAGCCAGCCTTTTCTGCGCAGGGCCCGGACGTGGTCGGCAGCGGCTGTCATGCTCCGAAACCCGAAGTGCCGGGCAATTTCCCGCAGGGACGGTGCCACGCCCTGTTCCAGGGACTGGCGCCGGATAAACTCCAGCACCTGCTGTTGGCGTTTGGTGAGCGGTTTCATCACTGCTCAGAAGCACAGTACCCCGGCTGCAAACTGTGTCAACTCGCTCCGGCGCATTTCGGGAATGGCATAAATGAAAGTGGTCGGGGCGGTGCGATTTGAACGCACGACCTCTTGGACCCGAACCAAGCGCGCTAGCCAGGCTACGCTACGCCCCGACTGGGACATAGTTTGGCCCCGAAGCCGCTCCTCTGCAACCGGAAAATTTGCAGTTAACGGTTGTCAGCCGCTGCTGGGCGGTGGTTAACTGCCCCGCCCGGCTAGCCGGGCGTCAGTCTGGAGACACCGCCACTTGAATTGGACATGACCGGCACACTGCTAAATGCGGCGGGCATACTGCTGGGTGGGTTGTTGGGCCTTGGGCTGCGCAAGCCCTTGGAGCTGCGGGTGCAGGTAGCCTTGCGGGGTCTGCTGGGTGTATTGACAGTTTACGTAGGGCTACGGGCCACTTGGCTGAGTTTAGGAGGCGGGTTTTGGCCCGTGATCAAGCAACTGATGGTGCTGGTGTTGGCCTTGAGCCTGGGCCGGTTGCTGGGCCGGCTGCTGCGCATCCAACAGGTCATGAACCGCGCCGGCCAATACGCCAAGACCAAGCTAGCCCAAACTAACCCCGACAGCCCAGCTCGGTTTGCCGATGGGTTCATGACCTGCACGATCCTGTTTTGCGTGGCGCCGCTAGCGCTGGTGGGCGCACTCCAGGATGGCCTGCTGCGCCAATGGCAGGCGCTGGGGATCAAGGCGCTCATGGACGGTCTGGCCATGATGTCATTTGTGCGCTCGTTTGGGCCGGGCTGCATGCTGGCGGCCATCCCCGTGATCTCGTTACAGGGCACCATCAGCTTGGCAGCTCGGTTACTGGCACCCTGGCTGGAACGGGTCATGGTGTTGGACTCGATCAATGCTGTGGCCGGCATGCTCGTGTTCACCGTGTCGCTGGTGATCTTGGAGTTGAAGCGAGTCGAGTTGGGGGATTACTTGCCCAGCTTGGCTGTGGCGCCGGTGCTGACTTGGTTGTGGCGTTAGAGAGTGTGTGTGCGGGGCTGCGGTGCGGCCTTACAGGGCTTGGACTTCAACGGTAGCGCTGCAGAAAATCTTCGTACGCCCGCCGGATGCCGGTCTCCAAGTCCACTTCAGGCCGCCAGCCCATGCCAAACAGCTTCGAGCTATCCAGCCATTTGCGCGGGGTGCCATCGGGCTTGGAGGTGTCCCAGACGATGTTGCCTTCGAACCCGACGATACGCCGGATCATGTCGGCTAGCTCGCGGATCGATATGTCGGAGCCGTAGCCGACGTTGATGATGTCTTCGGCGCTGTAGTGCTTCATCAAGAAGACCAACGCGCGCGCCAGATCATCCACATACAGGAACTCGCGTCGGGGCTGGCCAGTGCCCCAACAGACCACCTGGCCAGCCCCTTGCACCTTGGCCTCGTGGAACCGGCGCAGCAACGCCGGCAGCACATGGGAGTTCTGGGGATGATAGTTGTCGCCGGGCCCGTAAAGGTTAGTGGGCATGGCGCAGATAAAATCGCACCCATACTGCCGACGGTACGCTTGGCACAACTTGATGCCCGCAATCTTTGCCACGGCATACCACTGGTTGGTGGGCTCCAGCGGGCCGGTTAGCAAATACTCCTCCTTAATCGGTTGTGGAGCTAGCCTGGGGTAAATGCATGAGCTGCCTAGGAACAGCAGCTTCTTAACTCCAGCTTGCCAAGCGGTGTGGATGAGGTTGGTCTGGATTTGGAGGTTCTCGTAGATGAACTGGGCCGGGTAATGGTCGTTAGCCCAAATGCCACCCACACGAGCCGCAGCTACGAAGACGTATTCAGGCCGTTCTTGAGCAAAGAACAGGCGCACTGCAGCCGCGTCCAGCAAATCCAGCTCGGACCGACTCCGGCCAACCAGGTTGGTATAGCCCTGGCGCTGCAGCTCGCGCCACAAGGCGCTGCCCACCATGCCCAAATGGCCAGCAACGTATATCTTCGAGTCCAGCTCCATAGCTGGGTTGGTCTTATGCCTGGTGCCCCTGCCAGGGCCTGCCGGCTTAAGCTGGCTACGTGGGGTATCGGAGGCCTGCCTGATTGGCGGCCCGGGTTGACCCACGCGCCCGCTCAGCCTCGGCGACTATAGCACTGCGCCTGCGCTGGACCAAGCCGGGTTGGCGTTTATGCTAAGCGCCTTGAACGCCTGGAAAGGCGGCAGTAGCCCTCCCGTGCGGCTGAGCTGCGGCAGCCAAGCTGCTTGCCTCGTCCCAGGCTGGCCCCGGCACGGCTGCTGGGCTGTCAGCCCTCGGCCAGAGCGCGATTGATCCGTTGAATGGCCTCGTCGATTTCGGCCGTGCTCTTGAACCCGATGACCAAGACGTGAATATCAGGCCGAGCCAGGGCAAAGCGGATGGATTTTTCCCGGTCCTCAGCCTGGGTGAAATCGCCGTTGCCAAAGATTTTCATACCAATGACGCCCCGGCCCTTGGCATGCATGGCCTTGATCTGCTCCAGCACGGGCGCCAGGTCGTTGCCTGGTTTGTTGTAGGCTTCCTCGGGGCCGTCGATGTGCTTGGCTTGCGGGTTGACGCGGACCAGGTGGATTTGGGGCCAATCGGAGGCCACCGCATCGCGCAGGGCTGGCAGGCTGTGGCAGGAGACGCCCTTGGCCCGAATCCACTTGCGGCTTTGGGCCTCGTCGAATCCTTCCATGACCCGCTTCCATTGTTCCGGCCAGCCGGCTCGCACCATGCAGTGGATCAGCACACTGTCCAGGTAATCGGTGTCGAACGTCTTGCGGTGCCGGTCAATCTCAGCCAGCACATCTTTAGGTTGGCCCGGGATCTTGGTTTGGAGGAATAGCTTCTCACGCGGCAAACCCCGGATCGCCCCGCCCATCCACTTGAAGGTGGCGTAGGATTGGGCGCAGTCGAAGTAAGTGATGCCCTGGTCGTAAGCGTAGCGAATGAGCCGCTCGAAGGCCTCGCGGCCCAAGGCATACTGCACCTGGCCGCTATTGGTGCCCGTGCCGAATCCAAGCCGGCTACAGCGCAGCCCGGTTTGGCCCAAGGGGACTTGGTCCACTGCAGTCCGGCGTGCCGGGGCTGCTAGGGTTCTGAACGGCTCGAACAAGGCCGCCCCAGCCAGGGCGGCACTGGTGCCGATGAACTGCCGTCGAGTTAGAGTCTGGTCTTTGGTCTGCATACGCGTCGATTGGGGTTTAGGTTTCTTCAAATCCACTCACAGCTTGGCGCAGCTCACGGTGCCCAGCCATCGGTTGCAGATCGAGCCTCGACCAACCCGGTGCTGGTGCTTCCGCGAATGCCCTGGCGTTTCAGCCGCCTAAAAGTGTTCGCACTGTCTGGCACAACAACTCAATGGGATGTGGTTTGCTCAGAAAACGGTCCACTGGCACTGGCGAATCCAGCAAAATCTCGACGCCGGCAGTGCCGCTGACCAACACGGTCTTGAGCGTGGGGTGGTGGACCTTGCATTGCTGGATCAGCTCCAGCCCGTTCATCTTCCCCATGGCAAAGTCGGTGATCAACAGCACGGGTTTGGTTTTAGCTCGGCGAAAACAGCGCAGCGCCCGTTCCGGGGCCTCGAACTTCTGGACGCGATACCCCTCAACCTGCAATGCCGCCTCCGCCACATCCAGCAGCACCGGTTCGTCGTCCACCAGGTAAATCAGTGGCTTGCGAGGCTGGGTTGCGTGTTTGGCTTTAGGTCCGCTCATTCGGTCAGCGGCTTACGACCCCACTATGGCCAGCCTGCGCGGAGCTGGCAAGCCGCATTACGCAGCCACCCTAAGAAGGCGCAGCGAATCAGGTGAGTTTGGTCCAGCACGCTGCCGCTGTAGGCTTGGGGCTCTTGGAAAAGGCCCCGGCCTGAATGTTTCGCTGCACTGGGGCGTCTTGCTCGGTGTATGAATCCAGGGCGCATTAGGCAGCGTGCAGTAGCAAGCTGGATGTGTTTGTGCCTGAGCAGCTCCCACCTCATGGCCGCTGTAACTGCCCGGTCCGAAAACGACATCTGGTGGCTGGACAACGGGCAGTTGGAAGTCCGCATCGAACCCGGCCCGGGCCGGCTGAGCATCACGCACAAGCGCACCGGGCGGGTTTGGACCACGCCCGAAAGCGCCGCCCAGCCCGGCACCCCGCGGTTCCGCAACCTGCGGCGGGCACCTGAACCGGCGCGCGGCCTGAAGCTTGAGGTGGTGTCAGGCACCAATCAGGTAACCATCGACTTGGGTCTGGCTGAGAGCGGCACTGACCTCTTTGTCGAGGTGGGCATGGCTGATCGTCAAACGCCGATCCGGGATTTATTCCCGCTGGAGCCGGTGTTGCCCAGCTCGACTCAGGATGTGCTGATAGTGGCCGACTACTGCAACGGCCACCTCTATCCGCTGGACGGTCAGCCGCTGCCGCGCACTTGGTTCAACCTTTGGTCTATTGACATGCCGTGGGTGGGAGTGTGCGACCTGGCCCAAGGCCACGGCTACGCGGTGATTGTCCAGACCGATGACGACGCGTGCATCCGCTTGGTCAAGACCCGCCTGGCCGATGGCGGCCAAGTCTGGGCGCCCCAGGTCGGTTTCCAACCGAGCTATCGCCAGTTCCGCTATGCGCGCCGGTTCTTTTATCACTTTGCTTCTGAGGGTGGCTATGTGGCCTTGGCCAAGCGCTTCCGCCAATACGCGCGGCAACAAGGCTGGGTGGTGACGCTGGCCGAAAAACTCAAAGCCAACCCCAACATCGCCCGATTGTTCGGTGCGCCCGATGTGTGGGGCGACGCCAGCCTGCAGTTTGCCCGCGCGGCCCAGGCTGCTGGAGTGGAAAAAATGATCATCCACGGCCGCACCAGCTCCAACGACATGGCCACCATCAACGCTCTGGGCTACCTCACCAGCGAATACGACAACTACACTGACATCCTCCAGGTCGAGCCTGGTCGGGAGCCGGATGCTCAGCATGGTCAAATCCCAGACGACGTGGTGCTGAAAGCCGAGGGCCAACGCATGACCGCCTGGCTAACTTGGGACAAGAAACAATACATGAAACGGTGCCCGGCCTTGTGGGTGCCCACCGCACGGCTGGTGGTGCCCAAGGTGCTTGCCCAACGTCCGTTCCTGGGCCGGTTCATTGACGTGACCACCGCCGAGGATCTCTACGAATGCTACGATCCGAAGCATCCGTTGACCCGCTCGGCCAAGCGCGACTGTGGGGTGGCCTTGCTCAGCTACGTCCGGTCACTGGGCCTTGTGACTGGCGGCGAACATGGCCGGTACTGGGCGGTGCCGTATCTGGACTACATCGAGGGGATGCAAAGTGGCGGATTCTATTCATGGCCAGCCGGCCACCTGATCCGACCCAAGTCCAAAGACCAACAGTTCGCCAGTCCCTGGGGCGGCAAGTACCATTCCTGGGACCAATACCAGCAATGGGGCTTGGGCCACGCCTGGCGCGTGCCGCTGTGGGAACTGGTGTTCCACGACTGCATCGTCTCGACTTGGTATTGGGGCGATGCGAGCGATTTCCTCCTTGAAGCTGCACCCGAAGTGACCCCCAAGAAAGATGCATTCAACGTCCTGTACGGCACCATTCCGCTCCTGTGGGCCAACAAACAAGGCTCCTGGGTCACTGCCCGCGACACCTTCCTGCGCACCTACCGCAACACCTGCAAACTGCACCAAGCCATCGCCGGCACCGAAATGCTCAGCCACGAGTTCCTCACCCCCGACCGCGCTGTCCAACGGACCCGGTTCTCCGATGGCACGACAGTGGTCGTCAATTTCGGCGAAAAACCGTTCGAAGCTCGGCTGGGTGAGCAGACGTGGCTCTTGCCGCAAAACGGTTTTGCAGTGCGCGGCCCGCGGATTGAACAGACCCGGGCCCTGGTCAACGGCAAGGTCCACACCCACATCCGCACTAAGGGTTGGGAGTTTAGCGAAGCCGAGTAGCCTGCAGCACATCGCTCGGACTCACCACAGATACACCGCCGTCTGCACAGACCCCATCCCCTGGTAGAGCGTTGCCTCAGCGGCAAGGCTGCTGCGGTTCTAGCCGCCATAGCCAAGCCGGGGTTGGCTGCGGTGATTTTGCTGTTGGCTTGCAGAGACGATTCGGGGCATGGTCAGATGCGATGAGTGCGTGCAGACGACTGTGGTGGCTGGGGTTGGGAACCGCCTTGGTGTTGGGGCTGGCTTGGGCGCAGGAACCGGCCAGTGCCCGGCGCACACCCGGTGTTCCGTTAGACCGGTTCCTGAATGTCCTGGCTGAGGATCCGCGCCTAGCCCTTCGCTCCTTGGACGAAATCGGGGACAACTGGGACAACTCACACACCATCCTGCTGCTGGAGCTGGCCCAGTTGATCGAGGCACCGGCCTTGCTGAGCCACCTCTACGAAGTGATCGCTTTTCACACCGGCCAGGTTTTTGGACCGGTGCCACCCGGCTCGATTAACGCCCGCGCCTTGCAATGGGTTTGGGCTCAAGGCCTAGGTGTGCCAGCCAATTACGCTGAGTTTAAAGCCGAATTGTATGGGCGCGAACACGACACCTTCCGTGCGTTCTTTTCCAGCGCATTACCGACCAAGGTGCGGTTGGATGAAGTGCTTTGGACCGGCCAAACGCCGGACGAGATCCCGGGGGTGCACGCCCCCAAGCTGGTGGCGGCGCCTGAGGCCACTGAACTGAAACCTGGTCATTTGGTGGTCGGGCTGGAACATCGGGGCGAGGCGCGGGCTTACCCGAAGCATTTGCTTGCCGCGCACTTGCTGGTGAGCGACACGGTGGGTGGCGAGAAAGTGATCGTTTCAGCCGGGCCGTGGAGTGGCGCGGCCGTGGCGTATCGAGCCAGCACCAGCGACGGAACCACACACAGTTTTCGGCCCAGCGGTTTCGTGTACCGGGGCAGCGAACTACTTTACGACGAACGGACCAAATCCCTCTGGTGCGCCTTGACTGGCCGGGCGGTGGTAGGCCGGTTGGCCGGGCAGAACCTGGCCTTGGACCCGCTACCGGTGGTCACCACCACGTGGGCGGACTGGCGGCGGCGCCATCCCAACACGCGGGTGTTGGCCTCGCCACTACCTGAGCCACCGGCTCGGCCGCTGTTGGTCAGCGGTCTAGAGCCCGGGTTGCTCCCGGTGCCGACCCCAGACCAGCGGTTAGCGCCTCGGACCGAGGTGCTGGTGGTGCGCGGGCAATCGGCCCTGGAAGACCCGTTGGCGTTACCCGGGGCGTTTTTGTATCAAAACCCAGTGCACCACGGAAAAGTTGGCCCGGTGGAGTTCGTGGTGTTGACCGACACGGCTGGGGCTAACCGGGTTTACGACAGCGGCGGCAGGCGCTTTGCAACCTGGGATCGGCAAGCCACCGCTGTGGATGCGCAGCGCAAAGTGTGGCGGCTGACCGAATCGGCCCTGCGGACTGACGACGGGCTGGTGTTACGTCGGTTACTGGCGCATCGGGTTTATTGGTACGCCTGGGCAGCACACTATCCGACGACCCGATTGCTCAAGTAACGCCTTAATCCGGGGGAACCGCAAATGCCTAAACTCAGCAGCTCCGGCCCGGCTATGCCCGCAGCGTCTGGCAACAACTCCAACCGCACTGATGCCATGATCCTGTGTTTGGGCACCACCCCGGCCGTGCAACGCGTCATGGTGTTTCGGCAGGTTGTCTTGGACCAAGTCAACCGGGCGGTGGCCACTTACCAAGGCGCAGCCGGCAAAGCCGTGAATGTGGCCAAGGTGCTCCAAGTCTTGGGCGCAACACCGGTGGCCATCGGCTTTTTGGGTGGGGCTACGGGCGAGTTCCTCCGTGCCACCCTAGCGGCGCAGGGCATCGAGACCGACTTTGTCACGGTCCAGGCGCCCACGCGCATGTGCGTAACGGTGATCGATCAGGCCGCTGGCACCGCGACCGAATTGGTGGAGGAAAGTGCGCCGGTTGACCCAGCAGACTTTGATCGGTTGCTGGAACTGGTGACGCGCCGGCTGCCCGGCTGCCGCGGCTTGGTCATGTCCGGCACTCTGGCACCGGGTGGCCCGCCGGACCTTTACGCCCAATGCATCCGCCTGGCCCGAGCCGCCGGTGTGCTGACAGTGCTGGATGCCACAGGCCAGGCGTTGATGAGCGCGCTGCCTGCCCAGCCCAACGTGGTCAAACCGAATCGGACCGAGTTGGCTGCCAGTTTGGGCCGGGCGTTGCCGGATGAAGCTGCGGTGCTAGAGGCTATGGACCAACTACGCGACCGAGGGGCTCAGCAGGTGGTGGTCACCTCCAGCCGTGCGCCTGTGTTGGCCTGCGACGGCCAGCGGCGTTGGCGCATTACCCCGCCGCAAATTCAGCCGGTCAACCCCATCGGGTCAGGTGACGCCTTTGCCGCAGGCTTGATCTGGCGGTTGACGTGCGGGGATGACCTGGCGGCGGCGTGTCGGTGGGCGTGTGCAGCCGGGGCAGCCAATGCCTTGACGCTGCTGCCCGGCGAGGTGCAGCGCGAGGCAGTGGAACGCCTGGTGCAGCAGGTGACCGTGCAGGAAATCTAAGCCCGGCGCTGGCCGCCCAGGGCAGCGCGCCATGCGCGGCAGAAACTTGCTGGGAGAAAGCTGGCCAGGCACAGTAACCGCTCGATGCAAAGCACCTGGGCCAAAAGGTTAGTGAGTTTGCTGGCGGCATCGAGCATGGCGTTACCAGCGCCTGGATTGACCGCAGTGGAGATCATCGCACATCGCGGGGCGTCCTACGACGCACCTGAAAACACGCTCAGCGCCATGCGGTTGGCTTGGGAGCAGGGCGCCGACGCAATCGAGCTGGACTTGTGGCTGTCACGCGACGGTCGGCTAGTGGTGTTTCATGACGCCGACACCAAGCGGTTCGGGGGCTCGGCTCGCAAGGTGTCGGAGCAAACGTGGGCTGAGCTGCAGCAGCTCGACGTGGGTGGCTGGAAAGACCTACGATTCAAGGGCGAACGGATCCCCACGCTGGAATCCATTCTAGCCACAGTGCCGGTGGGTCGGCGTGCGGTGCTGGAGATCAAATGCGGGCCGGAAATCTTGGATGCGCTGGAACAGGCGTTGCAGGCCGCCGGGGGCCGACCGGAGCAACTGGCCATCATCAGCTTCAGTTACGAAACGTTGCGTCGGGCCAAGCAACGGTTCCCTCAAATCCCGCACTATTTATTGCATGATTACAAAAAGCGGCCAGACACAGGCCAGTACCCGGAGCTTGGGCCGCTGCTGGCCCAAGCCAAGGCAGGCGGGTTCCAAGGCTTAAACCTGCACTTTGACTGGCCCATCACGGAGGCCTTTGCCGCGGCAGTCAAGACCCAAGGCCTGAAACTGCTGGTGTGGACCGTGGACGATCCGGCAGTGGCGCGCCGGTTGGTGAAGGCTGGCGTGGATGGGTTAACAACTAACCGCCCGGGCTGGCTGCGAGCCCAGCTACAATCATCCAGCTCACTCGCTCGCGAGCGTCAGCCCGAATAACTCCACTCAGGTTTCCGGGCGAGTTGCCGGAGTCGGGTTGGCTAGGGTGACTTGGGCGATGTCGGGCCCGCCCAAGGCGCGGAGCACCTGAGCCACGCGCTCGGCCACAACCGGCACAGCGTGCCGGACTGCCGGGGTCATGGAGGTGCCCAGGGTGAATGGGTCGGCTACTTCCACGGCCAACACCCGGACCTGCTCGGGCATGGGCAGACCCAACAGTCGGCCCAAGGCCAAAGTCTCGGCGACACCCAGGAAATGCGGCGTGCGCCCGGTCAAGCAGCTCAATTGGTCCGGGTCCAGTTCGTGCAGCGTCCCAGGCGGCACTTTGCCGGTTTGGATCGAATCCACAATCACCGCCACGCGGCAGCCGACCAGCAAATCCAGTAACACCAAGCCCATCTCAGTGGTCTCGTGCAACTTGAGCTGGGGGTGTGTCGGGGCCGCCCGCATCAGGTGCCGGATCACCTCCAAGCCCACCGCATCGTCACCGAGCAAGTCGTTGCCCAGACCCAACACGAGGAACTTGGGCTGATCGGATTGCATCAGAACAAAACAGGGGCAGGCTGAAGCCGGCCTGCCCCTGGGCTGCTTAAGTTCAGTTATGGTTGACGCAACTCCTGCACCAGCCGTCTTTGGCGATCGTAAATGCGCACGGCCAACGGCACGTGCCCGGGCAAGCTGTGGGTGGCACAGCCCAGGCACGGGTCATAAGCCCGGAAAGCCATCTCGACCTTGTTGAGCAAGCCTTCGGTGACCTGCCCACCTTTGATGAGGCCTTTGGCGGCCTTCTCGACGCTCATGGCGATGCGGGCGGCGTTGTTGGCCGTGCCGACGATCATGTTAGCCATGGTGATGCAGCCGCGCTCGTCGGTCCGGTAATGATGGAACAAGGTGCCGCGCGGGGCTTCCACCACGCCCATGCCTTCCTTGGGCACAGCGGTGGGAATGCGCCGGATGTCTTTGCTGGTGATCTCAGGGTCGTTCAGCAGTTTCTGCATCGTCTCGGCGGCTTGGATCATCTCGATCACGCGCGCCCAATGGGTGGCCAGGGTATGATGCACCGGTTTACCGCCGAGAATCTTGTAGAACTCCTCGTAGGCAGCCTGGGCCTTGGGCGTGGCCATGCCATCGGCAGCATTCAGCCGGGCCAGCGGTGCGACCGCGTAGATGCTTGTGTCCGGGCCTTCGACAAACCCGTTCCAGCCTCGCGGCTTCAGGAAGGTAAACTTCATGTAGCTCCACGGCTCGACGTGCTCGGCGACAAAGTCCAAATACTGCCGGGCGGTGAACTTGAACAGCTCCTTGCCGTTACAGTCCACCACACGCAATTTGCCGTCGTAGAAGTTGACCCGGTTCTGCTCGTCCACCGTGCCCATGTAGCAGGTCTTGTGCGTGAAGGTGTCACTGGTGATCATCTTCACGTAGTCCGAGTTCTTGAGCACGATGTCCTTGAAGACCTGCAGGGTCCACTCGGCAAACTCGACGCCGTCCTTGGCCAGTTGCTGGAACCTGGGCAGGTCTGCCGGGTGGAGGGGTTTGCTCACGCCGCCGGGAAGGCCCAGCACCGGATGCACCACCTTGCCCCCGAAATACGCAATCAACTCGCGTAGGCGTCTGCGGGTGGTGATGACCTTCTTGCCCGCTTCAAGCCCGACCTTGCCGATGACCCCCACGATGTTGCGCTCGGCAGGCGGCGCTTCCGGGCCGACCACAAAGTCCGGCCCGCCCAGCACAAAGAAGTGCAGGGCATGGTCCTCCAGCATGAAGGTGTTATAGACCAGCTCGCGGATCTTCCGGGCGGCTGGGGGTGGCTCCACCTGATACAGGTCGTCCAAGCACTTGGTGGAGGCCATGTGGTGTGCGGTGGGACAGACCCCGCAGATGCGGCTGGTGATCTGCGGCATGTCCTCAGCAGGTCGGCCGAGGCTGAAGACCTCGAAGCCGCGCAGCTCGGGCACCTGCATGTAGGCGCGCTCCACGTTACCTTTTTCGTCGAGGTAAATGTCAATTTTGCCGTGGCCTTCCAGGCGGGTGATGGGGTCCACGGTGAATCGCCGCCGGCCCATCTGATAGGCTGTATTGGCCCGGGCGGCGCCCTGGTTAAAGGTGTCTTTGAGTGCTTGTTCCATAGTTGGCTCCTCTTAAATTAGCCAGGCTCACTCCACTGGCAAATCGACTCGGCGCCGTACCAGGCTCCGAGCCAATCCGTATCGGTAGAAGGTGCCGACAGGGTCGGGAATCCCTTCCAGCACCTTGGCAATCTCGGCTGGGTCTTTCGGGACCAGGTTGGCGCACAGCGACGAGAGGATCTTCAGGCCCTGATCGTGCACCCGTGAGGTGGGCCCGAAGCAGCCGGTGCAGGGCATGTTGCCCGCGGTGCAGGCGGCTTCGCACCCGCTACGGGTGGCCGGCCCCATGCACACGATGCCTTGAGCCAGGAAGCATTTCTCCGGGTCCAACTGCACCTGGTGCGGTCGTTTGAATTCGGTAAAGCTGAGGTTGGTGGGTTTGGTCGGCTTGCGGGGGCATTCGTCGCACAGGGCCACGTCCGGCGCCAAGACGGTGCCTTTGGGGGGCAGCCGATTTTCCAGCAGCGCGGTCATGGCCGCTTTGGTGACCTTGGGGGTGGGCGGGCAACCCGGCACGTAGTAGTCCACCTCAACCACCTGGTCCAGCGCACGCACCACATGGTGCAACAGCGGTAATGTTGGCTCACGGCCTTGATCGGTGAACTTTGGTTGGGGCCGCGTTTTCTGGTCGTTGACCACCGAGGGGGCATCCTCGTAAACGAACTTCAGCAGTTGTTCACGAGAGAACTGGTTGGCCAGACCCGGAATGCCGCCCAAATGCGCGCAGGCGCCGTAGGCGATCATGTATTGGCTTTTGCGCCGGAGCAAGTGCGCCATCTCTTCCTGCTCAGTCGAGCGGATGGCGCCGTTGAGCAGGGTGGCCAAGATGGATTTATCGGGCATGGCCTGGATGTCCTTGTATTTGAAGTCCATCGCCACTGGCCACAGCACGATGTCCACCTTCTCGACCACGCCGAGGATGTCCTCGGCCAGGTCCACTACTGTCTCTTCGCAACCTCCGCAGGAGGCGCACCAATAAAATGCAACTTTAGGTTTAGGCATGAGCAGTCTCCATGGTTTGAGTTTGGCCGTGGGTGCAAGTGGGCGTGCCCTGGGCGGCGTCGGCAGCTTGCACCTGATGCGCAAGATGTTCCATCTCGCGGTCCCATAACTCGAACTTCTTGGGCAGGCCAAGTGGGCCGAGCTTTTGGATCTGATCGACCATTTCGTTGATGACGCGTTTGACCTTTTCGCCCTCAGCCGCTGAGATCCACTCCAGGCGGACTCGCTCCGGCTCGATGCCCAGCTCGGGCAACATGCGTCGGAGCATCTGGTAGCGGCGGAGGCACTTGTAATTGCCTTCCACGTAATGGCAATCGTTAGGGTGACACCCGCCAATCAACACCCCGTCGGCCCCCTTGGCCAAGGCGTCCATGACAAATTGCGGATCCACCCGCCCCGAGCACATCAACCGGATGATGCGCACATTGGGGGCGTATTTCATCCGGGATACACCCGCCAGATCGGCGGCGGTGTAGGTGCACCAGTTGCAAAAGAACGCCACAATCCGAGGCGTCCAGGCAGCATCAGCAGTTTGAGCAGCGTCGTTCATAGATCAGTTGGATCGGTCGGATCGGTCAGATCAGTCGGATCAATCATGCCGGCGTTTCAGCCAGCACCCCGTCAATTTCACTGAAGATCTCCTCGTCTTCGAACAGGTTCTGGACAATCGAGCCGCTGGGGCAGGAGGCCACGCAGGTGCCGCAGCCTTTGCAGAGGGCCTCGTTGATGACGGCTTTCTTCTTGGCCTCGTCAAACAAGATGGCCGTGTAAGGACACAGCGGGATGCAGGACTTGCACCCGGAACAATCGTCCAAGATAAAGGCCGTGTTCGGCTCCTGCTCGACATAGCCCTTGTCAATCAAAGCCATCGCCTCGGCAGCGGCTGCACCAGCCTGGGCCACGGTGTCGGGGATGTCCTTAGGCCCCTGACAGCAGCCGGCCAGGAAAATCCCGTCGGTGAAGGTGCTCACGGGCGCCAGCTTGGGATGCCGCTCCAAGAACCAGCCCTCGGCACTGCAACTGAGGTTGAACAGGCGCCGCAGTTCCTCCGCCTCAGGCCGCGGCTCCAAACCAACCGCCAACACCACCATGTCCACCGGGATCTTGAGGATCTTGTTGGTCAGGGTGTCTTCAGCTTGGACAATGAGCCGGCCGGAGGCGCCGTCGCTGGGGTCCGGATACACATCGGCCACTTTGCCCCGGATCAAGTGCATGCCTTCCTCGGCGATGCGATTGTAGAATTCTTCCATGCTCTTGCCCGGGGTGCGCATGTCGATGTAGAAGTTGTATACCTCGGCATCGGTGTGTTCCTTGATGAGGTGCGCCAGTTTTAGCGAATACAGGCAGCAGACGCGCGAGCACCAGCGATTGGTGTTTTCGTCGCGCGAGCCTACGCAATGGACGATGGCCACCCGTTTGGGCACCTGGCCATTGCGCAGGATCAGTTCGCCCCCGGTCGGCCCGGACGCATTGATGAGCCGCTCGACTTCAAGCGCATTGTACACGTTGGGATAGACGCCGTAGCCGTAGAAAGGTGTGCGCCGGGCATCGAAGATCTGGAACCCGGTGGCCATGATGATGCTGCCGACGGTGATGTTCCTGATCTCTTCGGTCTGCTTGAAATTGATGGCCTTGCGGTCGCCGCAGGCCTCGACGCAGGTCTTCTTGCACTTGTCCGACACGGTATAAGTGCCGTCGGGGTTTTTGCCTCGCTTGAAGTTCAGGCACACCTCCGGATCGATCATGGCCACCGGCGGCACCGCCTGCGGGAATGGCAGGAACACCGGCTTGCGTTTGCCCAGGCCCAAGTTGAACTCGTCGGGGAATTTGGGCTCTTTATACACACAGGCCGCCACACATTCCTGACAGCCGGTGCACAGCTCCTCATCGATGTAGCGCGGCTTGCGGCGGACCGTGACCTGGAAATTGCCGACGTAGCCATCCACCTTGATCACCTCCGAGTAGGTCCACAGGTGGATGTTGGGATGCGAGCCCACAGCGGCCATCTTGGGCGATAGCACGCACATGGCGCAATCCAACGTGGGGAACGTCTTGTCGAACATGGCCATGTGGCCGCCGATGGTCGGCTGTTTTTCCACCAGGTAAACCATCTTGCCGGCGTTAGCCAAAGTCAGCGCAGCATGAATGCCCGCAATGCCTCCGCCGACAATCAGCACGTTGGGATTGATAGCGACCTTCTTGACCTCCAAGGGCTTGTGATGGGGCACGCGCTGGATGGCTGCCCGCGCCAGGGCCATGGCCTTGCGTGTAGCTTCGGTGCGATCGGTGTGCACCCAGGAATTGTGCTCCCGAGTGTTGACCATCTGCACATAATAGGGGTTGAGCCCGGCGCCCTCAGCCGCTTTGCGGAAGGTGTGCTCGTGCAGCAGCGGCGAGCAGGCCGCCACCACAATCCGATTCAGCCGGTGCTCACGGATATCCTGCTGAATGAGCTCTTGGCCCGGGTCGGAGCACATGTATTTGTAGTTGCGCGACACCGCCACATTGGGCAGGGTCGCCGCGTATCGGGACACCGCTTCCACATCGACCATCCCGGCGATGTTGGTGCCGCAATGGCAGATGTAAAAGCCGATGCGGATGGGCTCGTTCTTCTTAGGCACAATCGGTTTCATAAATCCGGTCACTCCAACGCTTCAGCCAACAGTTCCACTACGTCCCGTACCACCATGGGTTTGGCGTGCGGGACCACTTTCAACGCATCTTCGAATCGTGAAACCTCATATGGGCAAGCCACGGCCAACACATCTGCGCCGGTGGCAATGGCTTCACGAACCCGCCGTTCGGACAGCCGTTCCATGTTTTGCTGTTTGTAATAGGTGTCCAGCCACATGCCGCCGCCCCCGCCGCCGCAGCACAGGGAGTTGATGCGGTTGTGGACCATCTCGACCAGCTTCACCCCTGGGATGGCTTGCAGCAGTTTCCGGGGCTCCTCATAAGCGCCTACTGCCCGACCCAGACAACACGGGTCGTGGTAGGTCACTGTCAAGTTCAGCGGCTTCTTCAACTTGGGCTTTAACTGATCCAGGTGCCGAGCAAAGAATTGGGTGGTGTGCTCGACCGGCTGGGTGAGGCCGTACATGGGATAACGGAAATGGAAGGCGTTATAAGCGTGGGCATCGCCGGTGACCAGGCGCTTAAACTTGTATTTGCCGAACAGTTTCATGTTGTGTTCGGCCAGGCTCTCGAACAACCCCGACTCCCAAGTCATCTGGCCGCATTCACCGGCGCACTTCTCGTCATTGCCCAAGATGGCAAAATCCACCCCCAATGCGGTGAACAGCTTGGCGGTGGCGCGGCTGTTATCCTGGCCCCGCGCATAATAGGAAGTGTAACACTCCACAAACCACAGCACGTCCACCTCGCGCTTCAACTCGGCGATCAGCGGGATTTTGACCCCGGCGGTGGTCGTCCAAGCCGCTCGTTTCCGGGGCGACTCGCCCATGGGGTTGCCGTACCGATGCAAGTTCTCCAGCGACTTTTGGAACTCGGCAGGCATCTCCGTCCGGTTCACCAACACTTGCTCCTTGACCAAGGGCAGCAACACGTCTGTGAGCCGAATACCACGGGGGCACTTGGCCAGGCAGGCGTAGCAGGCTACGCAACGCAGCAGGCTATCGGACTTGATGACCTCGTCGATGAAGCCGCGCCGGAGCATGTTGATGACCAGCCGGGGCGAAAACTCCATGTAATCGCCGTAAGGGCAGGTGCCGGCGCACGTGCCGCACTGGATGCAGGTCATCATGCGCCGCCCCGCCGGCGTTTGCAGCAGCGTCTCCAGCGTGGTCGTCCGGTCAACAACAGTTGTGTCTAATTGCGCAACCATGAGGGTCCTTTCATGAGGCGGGTTTCGGGGTGGAGTCGGCTTCCGGCACCGCCGACTGGTCCATCGCTTCCGCGACCAGTTCGGCGATGTCCTTCACGGTAATCTTGTCTTCGCAGCCGGTCGTCTTCACCGCATCGCGGAACATGGCGATGTCTTTGGGGCAGGCCACCACAAACGTGGGCACATCGCCCAGCGCCGCAGCTTCGCGGATCCGGTTTTCCGCCGGGCGCTCTTTGATCTCTGGCGTATCCTCCATCCAGATGCGTCCGCCGCCTGCACCGCAGCAGTAACTGCGATTGCGGTGGCGCGGCAGTTCCACCAGCTCCAACCCCAGTGCTTGCAAGATGCGTCGGGGCGGTTCATAGACCCCGTTGTACCGGCCCAGGTAACACGGATCATGGTAGGTGACGCGCCCGGCTAGCTTTTTCTTCAGCACCAGCTTGCCACTGCGGATTAACTCGTCCAGCACCTCGGTGTAATGCTTCACTACCACACCGTTGCCATCGAACGGGTATTCATTTTTGAGGGCGTTGTAGGTGTGCGGATCGGTGGTGACGATGAGCCTCGAGCCGTTTTTCCACTGCACCTTGCTGAGGGCCTGCAGGTTCTTGTCACGCAGCATCTCGAAGAGGCCTTCCTCGCCGATGCGGCGCACATCGTTGCCGGCGTTGCGCTCGGCCTCATACAGGATACCGAAATCCAGCCCGGCCTGCTGGAACAGCTTAGCTGTGGCCTGGGTGATCTCCAGCATGCGCGGGTCATAGGCGGCGTAATCGCCGGTGAACCAAAGCACCTCCACCGGCTCCTTGCGGGCGTCCTTGACTTTGAACGGCAAACCTTGTGTCCACTTGGCCCGCATGCGGTCTGATTTGCCGAAGGAATTGCCGTAGCGATTTAGGCTAGCCAAGGCATCCTGCAAGGTCTTGTCCATGGTGCCTTGGCTGACCAAGTAACGCCGCAGCTCGACGATGGCACGGGGTTGCTCGATGAAGACCGGGCAGACTTCTTCGCACGCCCGACAGGTGGTGCAAGCCCACAGTTCAGCCGCACCAATCACCCCCTCGTGCAACGAGGCAACCGAAGCCGAAGGCATCGAACCGCTGGAAGCCGCTGGCGCAGCTTGCGGTGCCTGTTGAGCCTGGGCTGCCGCAGGCGCGCCGTTGCCTCGCCGGCCCGCAGCCTTCAACAACTGCAGGTCCAGCTTGAGCACCAGGTTCTTGGGTGACAACGGCGTACCGCTGGCGTAGGCCGGGCACTGGTCCTGACACCGCCCGCACCAGGTGCAGCCGTCGAATTGAATCAGTTGGCGCCGCGTAAAGTCGCTGATCTTGGTCACGCCGCCCGGGTCGCCCGCGGGCAAGGCCCCCACCGCCCCCAGGTTGCGGAGCCAAATACTGACTGCTGAAGAGACCAAGTGGAACGCTTTGGACCGCGGCACCAGCGCAATGAACGTAAACGCCGCTAGCCCATGCACCGACCAAACGGCAAAATGGGTCGTGCGCAGCGCCTCGGGACTCATGCCTTGGAACAACTTGGCTAGCTGGTTGCCCACCGGCGACCAGTGGGCCCAAGGCACCTGCGTGGCCGCCAACCGTAATGCCTCCACCACAAAGCCTGTCAGCCCAATGAAAAACAGGATCGCCAGCAGATAGAACGAGTCCAGCGGGAAGGTTGGATAGACCAAGTTCTTGAGCCGCTCGGGCTTGAGCACATAGCGCCGCCAAAAGGCCAGCACCAAACCCACCAGCAACGCTACGCCGAACAGGTCTAGGAACAGTTTATAGGCCAAGTAAAAGTTTCCCCGCAAAAACTGCCAGTTGAACATCAGGTAACCAATGTCCTGGTCCAACGTGGCCAGGGCCGTGCCGATAAACAGCACTACCATGCCCCAGAAAATCCCCAAATGCATCAGTAGCGCATAGGGATCGGACGCCAACCTGCCCTGGAACAGGCCAAACTTCAGCAGTGCCCGAAGCCGATCAGCCACCGCACCGGCGATTTGCTCCGGCCTGCCCAAGCGCCAGCGCTTGATGTGCTGCCAGAGGCCCCAGCCAAAACTCAACGCTGCCAGCCCGCCCAGCGTGTAGCAGGCGTATTCCGCCCACTTGTAGTGCTCGTGGATGTTGTAAAGGATGGGCCGGATGGGTTCCATGGGCGACTACTTGCTGGCTCGTTTCTTCTCGATAGCCGCTTTGAGCGGCTCGATCAGTTCCAGACAATCCACCGTCACCCCGTAATGGGCAAAGTCAAAGATGGGCGCTTTGGGGTCGGTATTCACAGCGATGATTAGGCCGGAGTCTCTCATGCCTTCCCAATGTTCGGGTGCACCGCTGATACCCAGGGCCAGATACAGCTTCGGTTTGACGGTCATGCCCGATTTACCCACCTGGCGGGTCATGGGCAGCCAGCCTTGGTCCACAACCGGGCGCGACGCACTGACCGCTCCACCTAGGGCCTGTGCCAGCTCCTCAGCCAAGGCGATGTTGTCTTGGGTCTGGATGCCGCGCCCCACCGAGACCAGCACGTCTTGTTTGGTGATGTCCACGTCCCCGGCAGCCGGCTCGATCAGTTGCTTAAAGACCACCTTCGGCTCGGCCGCCGGCACAGTCAGCCGCTCGATCGCGGGGGTTCTGTTACTCTTGCCAGCTTCGGCTGGGAACGAGCCGGGGTAAATGTTGAGCACCCCACGACCGTCCGGCAGCCGGACATCCGATAGAATCTTGCCGCCGAACAACTGGCTAGTGCAGACCAGGCTGCCGTCTTGCACCCGGACCGCTTTGCAGAAGTTGACCAGCGGCAGCTTCAGCCGGGCAGCCAGGCGTGCGCCCAACCCAAACGATACGTTGGTGCCACCCAGCAGAGCCAGGCCGGCCTGTTTTTGCGTCCAGGCCTGCTGCAGCACCGCCAGAACCACTTCGGCTGAGGGTTGGTCGGCTGTGGTGTCCTCAGCAACCAACACCGCGTCTGCGCTGCCGAGCTGGTTGGCCAAGCCCGAGACGTTGTTGCCGATCAACACGGCGTAAACCTGGGCCTGGGTGGCTTGAGCAATTTGCCGCGCCGCACCCAACATCTCGAAGGTGATGTCGGTGAGTGCGCCTTTGAGGTGTTCGGCTAAGACCAGGATCACTGCGCTCATGGGACTGTCCAGTTGCAGGGTTAGATGATGCCGCGTTCGGCCAAGATGTCGGCCAGTCGATCGGCAATTTCCTCGACCGAGCCCTCCAGCATTTGCGCCCGACCGGCTACTTCGGGCTTGTAAAGCCGATCCAACTCGACGGCTTGCTGCTGCTGGGGTGCATCCAACTCGACGGACTCGATCTTGGCCGATTTCATCACTGCACGAACCTTGGCCACCGGCACGTAGCGGGGCGGCTTTTCGGCCGACTGAATGCCAAGCACCGCCGGCAGGGCCACTTCGAACTCGGCCTTCAGACCGCCGGCGAATTCCTTTTGCACCAGCACCTTGCCATCGACTGCCTTCACGCCGCAGACCACGCCCAAATACGGTAATTGGAGCGCCTCGGCCAAATGCGCGCCCAGCTCACCCTCCAAGTCGTCAATGGCCTGTGAGCCGGGCAACACCAGTGTGTCGGGCGTAATCGGGGCTGCGGGGGAGGCGAACAAGGCCGCGTAGGTCTGGGCAGTGGCCACCGTGCCCAAGCGCACCTGATCGATGGGGATCTTGATGGCTCGGTCAGCCCCCTTGGCCAGCGCGGTGTAGAGCACGTCGTCCACTTCGGGTGCCTCCAGGGCCACCACGGTAACCTTGCCGCCATGCTTTTCTTTCAGCAGCAACGCCTGTTCAAGGGCGTGCTCATCGGTCTCATTAACCTTGAACCGGAGGAACTCCGAGTCCAGCGACTTGCCGTCGGCTGCTACGTTGAGCTCCTCGACCGTGTCGGGCACCATCTTCAGCAGCACATACAGGTTCATAAACCCTCGGGCAGTGTTACCTTGCGGTGACGCTTAGCTCGTTTTGCTGAGCTTCCTTAATGGCCGGCATCACGGCCACCAGTTCCGAGCCGATGCCCAGCCGCTTGGGCGCAATGCCCAGCGCCAGGCCGACCAACTGCGTAAAATACATGACCGGCACGTTCAACTCGGTCCCAAACTCGCGGTTGACCTGTTTCTGATAGCATTCGAGGTTGACCTGGCACAAGGGGCAAGCGGTGACAATGACGGCGGCCTTGGCGCGCACAGCGCATTCCAACAGGTTGCGCACCATGCTCAGCGCCGCTTGGCGGTTGGTGATGATGAGTGCGCCGCCGCAGCAGCTCAGCCGCAGCAGGTAATCCACCGGCGTGGCGCCGCAGGCCGCGATCAGCTCTTCGAAAAACCGGGGCTGCTCGACGTTTTCGCCGGCGTGCTTGCGCGGGCGCAAAATCTGGCAGCCGTAATACGGGGCCACGCGCAGGCCTTTGAGCGGGTTGGTCACCTTGGCTTTGATGGCCTCCAGCCCCACATCCCGCACGAACACCTCGATCAGATGTCGGATGCTCGATGTGCCCTTGAATTGGAGGTTGTCTTCAGCCAGGGCATCGTTGATGTGTTCGGCCAGGTCGGCATCGTGGGTCAGGTGCTCGCGGGTGAAATACATGTTTTTGTAGCACCCGCTGCACGGGGCCACCAAGTCCAAGTGCTCCTTTTCAGCCATCGCAATGTTGCGGGCACACAACGTAAACGCCAGCAACTCATCCACATGGAAGTAGGCCGTGGCCCCGCAACAGTTCCAATCCTCCAGCTCTTTGAGCTCCACCCCCAAGGCGCGGGTCGTCTCCAGCGCGGACAGATGGTAGCTGTGGGCCATCTTTTCCAGTGAACAGCCGGGGAAATAGGCGTAGGTCTTCATTCAGGTTCTCCCAAGGGAATGATGTGCCGGATCATGCGCCGGAAGTTTTCCAGCCGCTTAATTCGGGCCGGCAACAAGGGCAACCGACCCTTGAGCATGAGCGCGGTGGCGGTCTGGGCTTCTTGGATGATCTCGGGCAAACCGTAAGTGAACAGGTAGCTGGTGGCCAGCACCGGCTCGTAAGACCGGCCGGTGCGCAGGATCATCTTGACGAACGTCTCGGAGAACGTGGGCCCGATGAGGCCCTGCTGGTATTCGGTTCTCCAGACGGTGTAGCGTTTGAGCCCATACATCAACTCGGCGATGTCGATGCCGCGCGGGCATCGCACGGTGCACTGGTAACAGGAGCTGCAGTACCAGAAGGTGTTGGCCTTCAGGACCTGCTCTTTGAACCCGGCGCGGATCAAGGCAATGAGCCGGCGGGGCGAATTGTCCATAAAGCCGCCCGAGGCCACTGGGCAGGCAGCCGAACAGGTGCCGCACTGGATGCAGGTGTTGATCGGGTTACCGTGGGACGCATACAGGAGATTGTTGATCTCCTGCACGAACGTCACCCCAGTTTCGGCCGAGCTGCTACGAGCTCCCGTGGTGGAAGTCGTCTCGTTCATGATTTTTGGGCTTTGCGCGCTGCGGCGGCCTTCAGCAAGGCCTCCACTTTGTCCAGCAGCAGCTTGGGCTCGACCGGCTTCTCGACCAACTCATCCACCGGCACAAAATGCGGATGCACCGCCTGGCCGGGGAACAGGAAGGCAATCTGCTCGCGGATGCCGGTGATGATCAGCACCGGTAGCTCGCGCAGTTTGGGGTCCTTGTTCAGCTTGCGGGCGATCATAATCCCCTCCGCGCCCCGGCCCATCATGATGTCTAGCAACAGCAGGTCGTAGTCTTTGGTCTTGAGGGCCTGCCAGCCGTCTTTGGGGTTATAGGCCGTGTCCACTTGGTATTTGGCATTGACCAACACGGACTTGATGCCCGCCACAAAGTCCGGGTCATCGTCAATGATCAGCAGTCGTTTCGGTTCGCTCATACTTAAACTTGGGTTTGGGGGTTGGAGCCCGATGCCGATGTAGCCGGGGCCACGGGTAACCGCACTGTAAAGGTGCTGCCTTTGCCGGGCTGACTTTCCACAGCGATGGTGCCGCCATGCGCCTCGACAATCCGCCGGCTGATGGCCAGGCCCAAGCCGTAGCCGCCGGCACCCTCCGGCTGAGCTCGGCCCCGCACGAAATCTTGGAACAAATGGGGCAGGTCCTCTGGCGCAATGCCCACCCCGCGGTCTTGGACGGCCATCAGCACGTGGCTGTTTTGGGGCTGGACGGTAACGGTGACCTGACTATTGGGGTAGGAGTATTTGACCGCGTTGTTGAGCAGGTTGACCAGCACTTCGGTCAGGCTGCCTTCATCCCCCTGCACAGTCGGCAGCTCCGGAGCCACCACCGTCTCGATGGTGATCGCCTTGCGGGTGGCGTGGGGTTGGACGCTCTCCAGCGCTTTGGCCACAACACCAGCCAGCGAGACCGGCTTAAAGGTTTCCTTCAGTTTGTCCGGGTCCACCGACATGATGCGCAGCCAGGAATGGATGAGTTTGAGCAGATCGTCAAGCCGCATCTTGAGCCGCTGACACAGTTCTTTTTGGGGCTCGGTGAGCTTGTCCTCTAGCTGGGCTGTTAACGCATACAGATTCTGCTGAATGGCGGCCAGGGGCGACTTGAGCTCGTGCGACACAATGGCGGCAAAATTCTCGCGCAGCATCTCTTTCTCCCGACGCAGCCGGGCCGCCTCCTGCACCAGCCGATGATGCTCCAAGCCGCGCCGGGTGATCAGACGCAGCTCCTCCGGCGTGAACGGCTTGGGTAAAAAGTCAAAGGCACCCTTCTTCATGGCCTCCACGGCCGAGCTGACGGTGGCGTAGCCTGTAATGACAATCACCACCAACAACGGCTGCAGGGTGCGGATGCGGTCCAGCACTTCGAAGCCCGATAGCCCCGGCATCTTCAAATCCAGAAACACCAAGTCCGGCTGCGCTTCCTGCACCAGCCTCAGGCCATCAGCTCCGTTGCTTGCAGTCAGCACCCGGCACTGCGGCCCGGCCAGCACCTGCGTGCAGGAGTCCAGCACGACCTCTTCGTCATCGATGACCAAAATGGTGGTTTTAGGCTGCACGGTGATTGGGTTCCTGTTCGGTGGTCACAGGCAGCCGGATCGTAAAGGTGGCGCCCTGGCCTTCCTGACTTTGCACCGTGATGGTGCCGCGGTGTTCCTTGACAATCCCATAGCTGATGGCCAGCCCCAGCCCGGTGCCGTGCCCAACCTCTTTGGTCGTGAAAAACGGATCGAAAATCCGGTCCAAGTCTTCCTCTTTGATCCCGTGGCCGGTGTCGGTGAACTCGATCTCCACCGCCTGCTCATCCGGCACGTGCCGGGTGGTGATGGTAAGCTGGCCGGTGCCGTTCATGGCTTCGGCGGCATTGATGATCATGTTCATGAATACCTGTTGGATTTGGGAGGGGTCCATGAGCACCTGCGGTAGATCGGGCGCCAGGTTCTTCACGATCCGAATATTGTGGAACAGCGCCTGGTTGTCCACCAGGGCAATGCATTCTTCCAGCACGCGGTTGACGTTGGACGGGCGCTTATCGGGCTTGCGCTGGCGCGCAAAGTCCAACAACCCGCGAATGATATCCCGACACCGGTTGGCCTGTTTGACGATTTTCTCCAGGGACTCGCGCAGGCCATTCTGGGTCCCTGCCCGCTCCAACAACAAGTGCGAGTAGGTCACGATGCCCTGCAGCGGGTTGTTGATCTCGTGAGCCACGCCGGCAGCCAACTGGCCAATGTGCGCCAAGCGTTCCGACTCCATGATGCGGCGGGTGGTAAATTCGCGCAGTTGTTGGTCCCGCTTCTTGAGCGCGGCAGCCATGAAATTGAATGACTCGGCCAACTCATGCAGTTCGTCCCGGGAATGGATTTCCACCCGTGCATCCAGGTTGCCATGCGCCACTTGATCAGCGGCCCGAGCCAGCTTCTTGATCGAGATGGAAATGCGGCGCGAAATGCAGTAGCCTAGGCCCAACGCCACCAGCGCGCCCAAAAGCGTGATAGCTAGAAAGACCAGAACGGCCCGACGCCGCAGATCCGCGTACTTCTGCTCCAGCACCCCCACATACAGGATGCCGATAATCTGTCCGCTCAGGTCCCGAATGGGTTCGTAGGCAGTGATGTACCAGTGGTTGACCACAAACGCCCGGCCCACCCAGGGTTTGCCCTCACGCACCACCCGATTATACACATCTTCAGAAACCCGCGTGCCGATGGCCCGGCTGCCATCCTCGTTTTTGACGTTGGTGGAAATCCGCAGGTCATCCAGCATCAAGGTGGCCGTGCCAATGTCCTTGCCCTTGTAGGTGAGGTTCTGAAAAACCGTCTCCTTGATCTTGTCCACCAGCTCGAAGTTCCGGTTCAGCAGCACCCCGCCGTAAATGATCCCAATCAGCTCGTTGTCCGGGCTCAAGATGGGCGCTGCGGCTTTCAACATCATGCCGGTGGTCTCCTCAGTTTCGGCCCGCGGTCGGGCTTTGGGGGTGGGGATGAACCTGAAATAGGCCCGCTGGGCCAAGCTGGGCGATTCCTTGCGCAGCTCGTCGGCTGGGACCAAGCAGGTGGCTGCCACCGGCACGCGCCGTTGCAGCACCGCCTGCACTAGCGGGTCCCGGCTCTGGTCATCCCCTACCACCTTCGAGTCGGTCGTCCGCAACAACACGCGCCCGTCCTTATCCGTGACCGTCAGGACATCCAGCTTTTCCCGTTCCCGGATGCGGCGCAGTGCCTCCACTGCTTCTTGGCTATCGCCCGACAACAACGTGCGCAACAGCAGATACCGGTCCGCAGCAAACCGCACCACGTCGTTCACCGAGGCGAGCTTGTTCAGATAAATCTCCCGAGCCGCATTCAGGTCGGTTTGCACTTTAGCCTGCGCTTCCGCCACCACCCGGTTGCCAATGACCCGCACCCCCACGATGCTGAAGGTCACGCTGGTCAACACAATCACCACCAAAAAACTCAGCCCCAGCTTGGCAGCAATGGGCACCCTACGCAGCGGGATACCACCCGGACCCAGGCGGCCGAGCCAGCCCGCACACGCTGAGGTTGCCTGAGCGCTTGCCGAACTCATAGCTCCTGCTGCGCCGGTTTCTTCGGCCCCGTGGCTTGGCACAGCCTCCTCCGGTGGGTGCCCAGCCCAACAGGGCGACTGGGCGTGCCCGCCGTGTCGCCATGCAGCCCGGCTGCCCCAGCTTGCCATCCTAGTCGGTGCCGGCCAGTCCCCAACCGGGCCTTCGGCGCGACTGTGGGGGACTGCGGTGCCCCAACGCGGGCCAGGCCTCGCGTCCATAGCCTCAGTAGCAGCCTTGCTCCTACCCCAGTGCATCCCAACCGAACAACTCCGGTCACCATGACGCCGGCACGGCCTTGGGCCGGCTGCCTCAGACTGTTCTGGCACGTCCCGACGTCCACAGTCACAAAGTGTAGGGTTGGCAGGGGGCGGGCTAAACGTTTCTTGGCAAGCTGTTGACGCATTTTGAGCGCCCCAGGCCTGGACCTGGTCCCGGAGCTCAAGGTCCGGGTTTGCACTCGGCAGCCGGTTGGGGTAGAGCTAGCCGCATGCGGTTCATTGGGCAGTTGATCGAGCGGCTTCAGCGCCATCCCAAACGGATCGTGTTTCCCGAGGGGACCGAGCCGCGGATCCTGCAGGCGGCTCGGCAGTTTCGGGCCTTGCAAATGGGTGTGCCCATCTTGCTGGGCGACCCAATCCGGATCAAGGCTGTGGCAGCCGAACACCGCATTTCGCTTGAAGGCATCCGCATCATCAATCCAGCTCAAAGTCCTGACCTGGACGAGTTTGCCCGGCGGTATGCGCTGTTGCAACGCAGTAAGGGCATCAAGATCGAGGAAGCCCGCGAGGCGCTGCTGAACCCCAACTACTACGGGGCCATGATGGTGGCCATGCACCAATGCGAAGGGTTCGTCTCCGGTGCCCGTGAAGTGGCCGGCACCACGCTGCGACCCTTGCTGCAGATCGTTCGGCTGGCGCCGGGTGTATCCACGGCCTCCAGTTGCATGGTGTTGGAAGTCGAAGACAGCCGCTTCGGTGAAGAGGGCGTGATGTTCTTTGCCGATTGCGGCGTGATTCCCGAGCCTACGATGGAGGAGCTGGCTGACATCGCCGTCTCGACTGCCATGCTGGCGCGGCACCTGTTGGGCCGACGCCCGCGTGTGGCCCTGTTGTCCTTTTCCACCAAAGGCAGCGTCACCCACCCTTCCATCGGTAAGGTCAAGGCTGCCACCGCCTTGGCCCGCGAGAAAGCCGCTGCCCGAGCGTTGGAGGCCGACTTTGACGGCGAGCTGCAAGTGGATGCAGCGCTCATCCCCGAAATTGCCCAACGCAAGGTGCGCGAAAGCGCTGTGGCCGGCCGGGCCAATGTGCTGATCTTCCCCGACCTGAATTCCGGCAACATCGGCAGTAAACTGGTTCAACACCTGGGCCGAGCCCACGCTTACGGCCAAATTCTGCTGGGCTTGGACCGGCCTGCTGCGGAGGTGACCCGGGGCAGCACCGCGCATGATGTGCTGGGTGTGGCCGCCATTGTCGGGGTGCAATCCATCGCTTACCACGAGCTGTATCCCGAGTCTGGTCGATGCTTGCCCGGGGATTGAACGTGCGCCACCCCATGACGAATCACCCCTCGCAAGCCTGTGCGCAACACCGTGGGCCCGGGTTCGAATCCGCAGCGGCGCCCGGCCAGTTACCCGCTCGCCTTGGCATCTGCCTGCGCCCACAGTCCCGAGCCTCAAACCCCCAAACCGCCAGCCGCAGCCAACCCTTGCGGCGCCACGAAGCCGATAGGTCCAGATGAATCGCCCTGAACCTTTCCGTGTCCCGCTCAATTCAGCCCTGCAGCAGTTGCCGGTTTATCAACCAGGCAAACCCATCGAGGAAGTAGCGCGCGAATTGGGTTTGGCTGCAGACCAGATCATCAAGCTGGCCTCCAACGAGAATCCCCTGGGCCCATCGCCTCGGGCGGTGGCGGCGTTGCAACAGGCGCTCAGCAGCCTGCACCTGTATCCCGACGGCAATGCCTATTATCTCAAACAGCGGCTGGCCGAGAAACTGGCTGTGCAGCCAGCTAACTTGATCCTGGGCAACGGGTCCAACGAGGTACTGGAATTGGTCGGCCATGCTTTGATTCAACCGGGCACCGAAGCGGTGGTCTCGCAGTATTGCTTCATTGTCTATCCGATTGTGACGCTGTTGTTCGGCGGCAAACTGGTGGTAGTGCCTGCCCGGCAATACGGTCACGACCTGCCGGCCATGGCGCGGGCTATCACGCCCAGGACCCGGGTGGTGTTTGTCGCCAATCCCAACAATCCTACCGGCACCCTGGCGCCGGCGGCTGAGCTGATGCAGTTGGTGCACCAAGTGCCGCCGGAGGTGTTGCTGGTGATTGACGAAGCTTACATCGAGTATCTGGACCAGCCCCCGGATTTGCTGCCCCTGGTCCGGGACGGTCGGATGCCCAACCTGCTGCTGGTCCGGACCTTTTCCAAGATCTACGGGTTGGCTGGGCTGCGCATTGGCTACGGCATTGGCCACCCAGACCTGATCGCGGCGCTGGAACGGGTGCGCGAGCCGTTCAACGTCAATGCCGCAGCTCAGATCGCCGCCCTGGCCGCGCTGGAAGATACCGACCATGTCGAGCGCACCCGGCGCAACAACACCCTTGGCCTGCAGTTCCTCAGTGACGCGTTTGCCAAGCTCGGCCTGGAGTATGTGCCTTCGGCAGCCAACTTCATCCTGGTGCGTGTGGGCGATGGCCAGCGAGTCTTTGTCGAGTTGCAAAAACGCGGCGTAATCGTCCGGCCCGTGGCCGCCTACCAGTTGCCTGAGTGGGTGCGCATTTCGGTGGGCACGCCCGCTGAGAACCAACGCTGTGTGGCGGCACTGCGCGACGTGTTGGGCCGGTAAGCCGGGCGGCACCTCGGTCAGCGTTTGCCCCAACGCAGCCACAGTAGCCCGAGCAAACCCAGCCCCAATACCGCGCTGACCGCCCAAATGCCGGCCTTGGGCGCGTCAGGCGCCAACCACAACGACGCGCTGCCCAAGGTGGGCCCGACAAATAGTCCGACTCCAATGGCCCGCTCGTGCAGACCACCATGCTCACCTTTGGTCTCGCCCAGGTCCATCGAGTAAAACAGCGACGAGTAGTAGATGAGGCCAACAGCCAGGCCAAAGCCTACCTGGGCCAGCACCAACCACCACAGTTGCTGCGCCAACAGCAGCGCCATGAAACTGCCCACCAACAGCCCATAGGCGCCCAGCAACCAGCCGAATCGGTAATGCCACCCGGTCCAACGCCACAACAGCCCAAAGGCTGCCAGGCGCGCAAACAGCCAGACCGAGGCAAACACGCCTGCGGCGGCTGTGCTCAGGCCCAACCGTGCCGCTAGCAGCGGAATCAGCGGCTGCACCGTGTTCATGGCCACGTAGGCAAACGGGTTCGACCACCAAGCCATCTTCAGGAAAATGGACGATCGCTGCCCTGGTTGGGGGGAGATTGGATTCGAGGCTTGCACCGGCTGTACCGGTTCAGCCCATTGCACCCCGGCGCCGCGTTGAGTTTGGCGGGCCAGTCGCTCGATGATCCCCCATTGCACCAGATGCACCCCCACCGGCAGCCAATAGAGGCTGCGCGGGCCTAGCTCCTGAAAAATGGTTCCCCCGACAAAATACGCCAACGCCGCGCCACCAGCCCAAATCAGGTTGTAAAGGCCGATCATCTTGGGCAGGTGCTCAGCGGTTTCGCCTTCGCTCACCAACGCTTCCAGAGCAGGCCAGGTGAAACTCATCGCCCAAGTCCACAGCCCCAGGCCCACCATCTGCCCCACCACCCACTCGGCCGTCAGGCTTGCCCCGATCAGCACCGCAGCCATGCCTAGGCACCCCACCCGCAAGGCGGTCAGATACCCGTGCCGTTGGGCAAATCGACCTGACTGCAGCACAAACCCCATATACACCAGCCCGTGCAGTGCCCCAGCCAGCAGGTTACCCAGCTCGCCAAACCCGAACCGGTCCCGGCAGTAAAAGAACAGGTAGTTGAAGAAATACGACACACTCAGCGCATTGAGCGCTTCCAATGTGAAATACCAAACCTTCAAACGCCGGGAAACCATGCGCCACCCACCTCAGGCAGTCTGGACAACGTCACTGACATTGGGTTGGCTGCTGGCGGTGACTTCCTGGATCGCCTTGTGGCAGTACCACTTCACCGCCGGCGACAGCGGCGGTTGGAGTCGATCCAGCTCCTCAGGGCCACACCAGCAAATGGCCCAATGTTCCCCCGTGGCCAGCTTCAGCCGGCCTGCTTTGGGCCGGGCCCAATAAATCATGCCAATGTGCTGGTGGGATGGGTTGATGCGGTGGATGTCCAGAAACCGCGGCGCAATCAACGCCCGCGTGCCGGGGCCGCTGATGCACGGGCGGTCGCCCAGCAGTTCAATCTCCAAACCGCTTTCTTCCCGCGCCTCGCGCAAGGCGGCTTGCTCGGGGTCTTCATCCAACTCGATATGCCCGCCTACGGGCAACCAGGCGTTCAACTCACGATGATGGACCAGCAAGACCTTGCCGCCTTGCACCACAAACACCGCCACTGCAAAGTCGATCTTCTCATGAATGTGCGCCATAGCCGCGCGGCAGTCTGGCCTCAGACCGGCCAATATCAAACCCACAGTTGCCTCCACGGCCTGGTTTTGATCAAGCGCCTGCGCGGTCATTGCCGAAGGCTCGGATGCCAGCGTTCGACGCGCCTACGGCGTCCAGCAGCCGTGGCGCCGGCTTAGCCGTGATTCAGCGGCCGCGACGCGCTCTTTAGCCGCCCTGGGCCAGTTGGGCCAGTTCATCCCGCGTCCACACCCGCCCCTGTTTCAGTTGCTCCGCCAGTTCATCGGTGCGTTGCGCTGAGCCTTCAGCGTTGAGGTGATAGCCGGTGTCTGCAAACCACTCCAATACCGTGCAGGCGCCCAAGCGGGGATCGCGCAGCACCGGCATATAGTCGATGATCTGCAACAGGAACCGGGCGTTGAGCTGCTGGTAACCTGGCACAGCCGACGGTGGCGTATAGCTCCAAGGCAGCGAATAGACCAAACGCACCTGGTTGGTTCGACACCAGTCCCGCAAATCCGCCAACAGCCGATGGGCCTCAGGCACCAGCCGGCCTGTGTGCCCAGCCGGCCCGGTAATCGGCAAGCGCACCGGCGTTTGGTTGAACCCGCTGGGCCGCATATCGCTGAGCTTGTAGCGATAAAGCGGCCGCCCCCGCAGCAATTTACCCACCAACGTAAACACATGATACGCCCCAGGCCGCAACGCTAACAACGCGGACGGCCACGGCAAGGCGGCCTGCCCCACCCTCGGCGCCACTACCCACTCCGGATGCCCTAAAGCAAAGCTCACCTGCACACCCAACGCCGGCGGTTCCAGCGGCTCGGTCAATAACCCCGGCTCTAACGCCAACACCAGCGTGTCACCCGGCCGCACCGCCGGCAACGCCGCCTGCACCAACACGCTGGCCCCAAAGCCGGCGCCTCGACCCAAGTTCACCGCCGGTAACCCGTGCCGCTGCAGCAACCGCTCGCCATCCAGCGAAAATTCGCAGCTTGAGCCACCGCACAACACGATCTTGGCCCCGTATTCATGAGTGAGCTTCTGCGCCCAAGCCCGTTTGATCTGGTCAGTGCCTTTGAAGTACCGCACCTCCGGATTGAGCTGCAGGGTGTAAAAGGCCCCTGCGGCCCAAGCCAGCACCGCCACCAACACCAACTGCGCGGCCCGCTTGGGTATCCCACCCTCAGAATGCAAAGTAGATGAAGGCATTGTGCGTTCCAGGCGCCAACAGCACCGTCAGGATCACCAAACCCACCGCCACGGCGGGCCGACGCAACAGACAATACGGATCGTTGTGGCGGGCTACTGACTGCCACTCCGCCAGCAACACCGCCCCGCTCAACAGCCCCAAGCACATCAATACAAACTGGTCGCCGCCACCCCACCGGCTGAGCGCCTGTTGCAATGCGGGCCAGCCGTAAGCGCTCGGTGTGAACAGAGTCTGCGCCTTGGCCAGCAGATACCCTGGCCGGGTCTCGTAGAAGGCCAGCCACCCGAAAAATGTCACCCCCATCGTCAATGCCCACCCCAAGCTGCGCGGCACATTCACCCGCGGCCCCAGCAATCGGTTCAGTATCAGAGCCGCCCCATGCAGTGCGCCCCACACAATGAAGTTCCAACCCGCCCCGTGCCAGATGCCCGACACGACGAACACCACCGCCACATTCAGTAGCCAACGCTTCTGCCGGCCTCCCAGCGGGACATACACGTAGTCCCGAAACCACTGACTCAAGCTCACATGCCAGCGCCGCCAGAACTCCACCAGGCTGGTGGCGCAATACGGGCTGAGGAAATTCACCGTCAGCCCGATGCCCAAACACCGGCCCAGCCCAAGTGCAATGAGGCTGTAGCCAGCAAAGTCATAGTAAATCCGCAGCCCAAACAACACATTGGCTAGCCAGATCGCATACGGGTTTGTGGTGGACGTGCCGTCGAAATACACTGCGGCGTTGTCCGCCAAACACCGTTTGAAAAAGAGGCCCACCACAATCCAAGTGGCCCCCTCGTTGATCTGGGCGGGCAGCCACCGGAAGCGGAACCGCTGCACTTGGGGCAACAAGCTCTCGCGCCGTTCAATCGGCCCGGCGACCACCTGCGGGAAAAACCCACCGAAATTCAAAAAATCCAATGGGCCGGGCAGAGGTTTGCGCCCGGCCAAGGTATCGACCACAAACGCGATCATCTGGAAGGTGTAAAACGATAGCCCCGCCGGGATCACCAGATCGCGCAAACCCTCATGCCGCCCGCCCAACACCTCGTTCAGCACGAAGTTGCTGTATTTGTAGTAGAACAACGGCGCCAACTGCAGCGGTACCAACACCGCTAACCACGGCCACGGCCCCGCTCCCAGCCGCGCCAACAACACCATCCCCCCGTACGACACCGCCGCTACCACCACAAAAATCAGGCAGGTCACCCAACTGACCGACGCCAGCAAAAACAGCCCTAGTCCAGCCAAAGCTGCTTTGTCGTAAAACGTCAGATTCTCACCCAATGGCCGCCGCAGTAGCCATCGCAGCAGGAGAATCACCCCCAACCCGCAACCCAACAGCACCCAAAACCGGCTCTGCGCAAAGTTCATGACACCAGCCGCACCCGCAGCATCTGCGGGTCACTCAAACCCGTTGCGTCGTTGGGCTCAAATCTCATAGCCAAACTGCCTGGCAGCGCCGCGCAGCCAAACCAACGCTAGCTAGCCTTGTAAAGTCTGAAGTCGCCCACCGGCGCGCCCCCCGACCGAATTTTCGCTTTGCCGCAGGCCGCCCAAAATGATTGGCCGTAGCGACCGGGCGTCGGCAGCCCGCCCACACCCTGCGGGTGCGTAGCCGTTTTGAACTTTGGTCGATTTGGACCTTTGAATTTGTTTCGGATTTCGCACTTCGTGCTTCGAATTTGGCGGCTGACACTATGAAACCGCCGTAGGTCAGCGTGAGAGGATTGATTAACCAAAGAGCCCAAAAGAGCACTGAGACAGACAGGCTTGCGACTCCTTCGGGTAGCTCGCGTAGTTCGCGATTTGATAGTTAGCGGGAACCGGGCGGGTGGTTTCGGCAGGCCGCTGAAACCGACCGGCCAGCGGCGGGTGCTCCCCAGGGCCATCGTGTCCCAAGGCCAGCCCGGTCGAGTCGCCCGGCGTGCATGGCCGAGATGCAAGCCCGCCCTCCAGATGGATATCGCGCGCCAAGCCGGTGCACTTTGGTGCCTACGGTGCGGCTGCAGCCTCCGCTTGTGTGGCTGCTTTGAATCTCGTGTTTCGAGCCTTGGGATTTGGTGCGTCAGATTTGCTGCCTGACGCGCGGCCGCTGCCCTCAGATCAGCAGGGGGCACGATTAGTCAGCCACAAAGACACCCAGTGCACCAAGATAGGCAGCCTTGGGGTCTCTTCGCGTATTTCGCGTGGTTGGCGGTTCGACGCTTGGGCGGAGGCCAAGGCCCGGTATGTGGCTTCGGCGCCTGGCCAGGCATGCTCAACCACGCTAACCTACACGCAGAAGCCACGCGAGAATGTCTTTGCGGTCTATCCCCCCGCGCTCTTGGCACCCTTGGGGCGGGTCAACGCTGCCGCGGTTGGCTCGGAGCGTCATCAGGTGCAAGCCCGGAAATCCGGAGCGCAGATTCAGCGGTGCGCGTCCGAGCCGAGCTCTTCATGCAATGTGCTGAGGCAGGGGGCGTGGTGCGGGATCAGGGCTGGACCATGAAGTGGCGGGCAGTTTGGCTGAAGGAGGCCACTTGCTGTTGCTGCCAGGCTTGGTCTCGGCCCAGTTCGGCTGCCAAAAGCCGGGCGACAGCCGGTGCCATGGCCACTGCGGCGGCTGCGTTCAAGAACAGCGCCCGCGTCCGCCGTGCCAGCACGTCCTCGACCGTCCGAGCCATTTCATGCCGGGCAGCCCAGACGACTTGGGCAGCCACGATGGGCAAGCTGGGATGCAGGGGCTCGGCTAAAGCTGGTTGTTGGTGCATGAGCTCTTGCAGGCCGATCGCATCGGAGCCGTAGCAGGCCAGCGGCCCGAATTGCTCGGCGCGGCGATGGAATCCGTGCACGCGCAAGTCGCGCGTCACACAGGGTCGTTCCGGCAACCGTCCCAACACGATGGCATGGTCCACGCAGTCCTCGGCCATCTTGCGGTAAGTGGTCCATTTACCGCCGGTGATGGTCAGCAGGCCCGATTTGGCAATGTCGATAGTGTGATCGCGTGACAAGGCAGCCGTGTGGGTGGTTTCGCCGCTCCTGACCAGGGGCCGGATGCCAGTAAACACACTCAAGATATCGGCTCGGGTTGGCCGATGCGCCAGATACTCGCCGGCGGTCTCCAGAATGAAATCCACCTCGTGCGGTAGCGGCTCCGGTTCCAGCCGCACCTGATTGATGGGTGTATCGGTGGTGCCTACTACCACATGATCGTGCCAAGGCAGGGCAAACATCACCCGCCCGTCGCGCGTATGCGGCACCATGATGGCCGTTTGACCTGGCAGAAAGCGGCGGCCCAGGACCACATGCACGCCTTGGCTGGGCGCAATCATCGGTGGTGCTTCCGGGTCGTCCATGCGCCGGATCGTGTCGCAAAACGGCCCGGTGGCATTGACCACGCACCGGGCAGGCACCGTGTGCACCTGGCCGGTCTCGGCATCCCGAAATTGTAGCCCGGTCACCAACCCATCTGGGTCTTTGATCAGCCCGATGACCGGCGCGTAGTTCAACAGGCAAGCGCCCTGTTCAGCCGCAGTTTGAGCCAGGTTAATCAACAGCCGGCTATCGTCGAACTGGCCATCGTGATACTTCACCCCGCCGCGCAGGCCTTCTTGCTCCAGAGTGGGGATGCGTTCCAACACCGCTTCACGCGACAGGCGTTGGGATGGGCCAAACCCGTATTTGCCAGCCAACAGATCATACACCTTCAGCCCCACGCCATAGAACGGTCCTTCCCACCAGGCATAGCTGGGCACGACAAACTCCAAGTCATGCACCAGATGCGGGGCGTTGGCCAACAACAAGCCCCGTTCTTTGAGCGCTTCCATCACCAAGGCCACATTGCCTTGCTGCAGATACCGGACCCCGCCATGGATCAGCTTGGTGGACCGACTGGAAGTGCCCTTGCCAAAGTCGCTCTGTTCCAGCAACACCACTGCATAACCGCGCGCTGCGGCGTCCAGCGCCACGCCTACCCCAGTGGCGCCACCCCCAATGACCGCAACGTCCCACGGCTCGCGCCGTTCTCGAATGCGCTGCAAGAACACCTGGCGGTCCATAACCCCGGTTAAACCGAGTGACCTGGTGCGGGATTGCCCGGCGTCTCCCAGCCCCGGGCGCGACGCAACGCCTCGGCCCACCGGGCGCGGCGTTCCGCCGCAGCCTCAGCCGCAAGACGAGGCTCGAACACGCGGTCGATCTGCCAAGCTTGCTCCAACTCAGCCCGGTCTTTCCAGAAGCCGGTCGCCAGCCCGGCTAGATAAGCCGCGCCTAGCGCAGTGGTCTCGGTGACTTTGGGTCGTACGACAGGCACCTGCAGCAGGTCGGCCTGCATTTGCAACAGGAGATTGTTGGCCGCTGCGCCTCCATCCACTCGTAACTGGGTCAAGGCAACCCCGGCGTCCCGGCGCATTACCTCGACAATGTCGGCCACTTGAAATGCGATACTCTCCAGCGCAGCGCGCGCCAGGTGGCCAGCTGTGGTGCCCCGGGTCAACCCAATAATCAGTCCGCGCGCATAAGGGTCCCAGTGCGGTGCGCCCAAGCCGGCAAATGCTGGCACGCAATACACCCCGCCGGTGTCCGGCACCGAAGCCGCCAGCGCTTCAATCTCGGCTGAGGACCGGATCAGGCCCAACCCGTCCCGGAGCCATTGGACAACCGCGCCTCCGATGAACACGCTGCCCTCCAGTGCATAAGTGGTCTGCTCGCCCAAGCGCCAGGCCACCGTGGTCAGCAGCCGGTGTCGAGACGGCACGGGCTGCTGGCCTAGGTTCATCAGCACAAAACATCCGGTGCCGTAGGTGTTCTTGGCTAACCCGGGCGCGAAGCACGCTTGGCCAAACAAGGCAGCCTGTTGATCACCCGCTATGCCAGCCAGCGGCACCGGCTCGCCCAACACTGCCGATACACTGTAGCCATAGACCGCGCTGGAGGGGCGCACCTGAGGCAGCACTTCAGCCGGTACGGCCAATAACGCCAGCAGCTCCGGGTCCCAACCGCCAGTGCGCAGATTGAACAGCAGCGTGCGGGACGCGTTGCTGGCGTCGGTCAGGTGCAACTGTCCGCCGCTGAGCTGCCAGACCAACCACGAATCGATCGTGCCAAAGGCCAATTCACCGCGCTGCGCCCGGCCACGTGCGCCAGGTACATGGTCCAAGACCCATCGCAATTTCGTGCCCGAAAAATAGGGGTCGATCACCAAGCCGGTCTTGGCTTGGATCAGCGGCTCGGCCCCGTCGCGTTTGAGCTGCTCGCACCAATCAGCCGTGCGACGGTCCTGCCAGACAATGGCATTGTAGATGGGCTGGCCGGTCGCGCGGTCCCACACCACCGTGGTTTCGCGTTGGTTGGTGATCCCGATGGCGGCCAAATCGGTAGCTTTGAGTCCGGCCTGGGCTAGAGCTGCCCGCGCCGTTTCAAGCTGGGCCGACCAAATCTCCATGGGATCATGTTCAACCCAGCCCGGGCGGGGATAAATCTGCCGAAACTCCTTTTGGGCCACGGCGCGGATGGAGCCTGCGCGGTCGAACACAATGGCCCGCGCACTGGTGGTGCCTTGGTCCAGGGCTAAGATAGCCGATTTCATAAGCCCACTGCACCCGGGCGCACGGTCTGCCAGACGGCAGCCCCGTGCGGCTCAAAAGGTCCAGCCAATCCCAAAGATACCTTCCACCTGTCGGGTCAGATCGTCGGCCTCATCGTACTGGAGCCAATTGAGCCCACCCATCGCCTTAACAAAAAAGTGGTCGGTCACATTCCACCTGAACCCGGCCCCGACATTCCACGTAAAGTCCAGCTCGTCATAGGTTGGCCGGCCCGTGCCGCAGATGGTGCCCCACCATGGGTCCCACCAACACACCGTCACCGACGGGTGCCGCACCAATTCAGCCCACAAATACTGGTAGCCAATGCCCGCAGTCAGCAGCGGTGTAAACCGGCGGTTGATCACGTTGTAGTCCAGATTCAGCCGAAATGTGTGCAGGACCGCGTCGCGGGCCAAACCCAGCGGCACCGGCCCACCCCCGCTGTCCACAGGCTTGAACCGAGCCGGGCCGAACATGAAGTCCCCGCGCACAGCCAAAAAATCGTTTAGATGATACGCCAGGCCGAACCCGCCCAGGCCTGTATCCTGCATTTCCAGTCGCACGGGCCCGTACGGGCCATGGAAGTCGATGTCTTTGGAGTGTAGGTACTGGGCCAGGCCGTACACCTCGAATTTCTGCTGCCGCTGGAACGCCTCCCACGCAGACGGAATCTGGCCTAGCCCATCAACGCTCACCGCAGCACCAAATCCCACCACGCCCGCCAGCATCAAGCACCGGAACTGGCTCATGTACGCCATCGACTCGCTGTTACACATCGCAGTTTTCACACTACCCGCAACTTGCCCCCGGCAATCTACCTCGAGCAAGGCCAAACAGCAGTCCGACCTTCCGCCATGCGCATCTCGCTCGGCTGCAGGTTGTGCCGTGCAGGCTTCCCGATCCTGGCGTGGCACTCACTTCCACGTCGGTCCGCCAAGCCAAGAGATTCGAGCCGCTTGCCTTTGGCGCTCCGACGAGCGCAGCCAGCACCAGCCGCTGGCCGGGCGCTTTCGGCGCTTTTTTCAAGCCACAACCACGAGCTCCCAGCTTCAAGCTCCCAGCTTCCAACTTCGTGCCCCAAGGCCCATGCCCCGTGCTCCAACTCCATGCCCCATGGCCCACGCTTTTCGGCTTTGTGCCTTCGATCTTCCGTCTTCCGTCCTCAGTCCTCTGAACCCCATGCCCATGCCCCATGCTCCATGCCCCATGCTCTCATTCGGGCTTGGCAAGGAGGTGTTCCAACGCCAACTCCAGCTTCGGATAGGCGAACGAAAAACCTGTGTCCAGCAGCCGGGTTGGGCGAACCCGGGCGCTGGCCAATAACGTGGCCTGGGCCATCTCGCCTAACAGCGCTCGAACAAGCCAAGCTGGCATGGCAAGCACCGTGGGTCGATGCAGGGCCCGGCCCAGGGCGGCAGCAAACTGCGCCTGCGTCACCGGTTCCGGAGCCACTGCATTGGCCGGGCCGCTCAGGTCAGCTCGGTTAAGCACATGCAGAACCGCCCGCAGCAGGTCGTCCAAGGCAATCCAGCTCCAGAACTGTTGGCCGGACCCGATCCGGCCGCCCAAGCCAACTCGGAACGCCGGTAGCATTCGGGCCAGGGCGCCGCCATGTAGTGAAAGTACCAGGCCAAGCCGCAGCCGCACCACCCGCACTCCGGCTTGGGCTGCTGTGGTAGTGGCTGCTTCCCATTCTTGGCAGACCTGGGCCAAGAAACCCGTTCCGGCTGAGCTTTGCTCGTCTAGCCAAGTGGCACCTCGATCGCCATAGAACCCCGTGGCCGAGGCGCACACCAACACCTGCGGCACGCGCGGCAGTCGTGTCAGTGCGCCGCACAGCAAGCGTGTGCCCTGGACGCGACTGTCACGGATGCGCCGCTTCTTTTCCGATGACCAGCGTCCGGCAATGCTTTCGCCAGCCAAGTGCACCACTGCCTCAGGGCCCGGACCGGGCCCTAGGTCGATGAACTGACGGTCCGGGTCCCAGCACGGCGGTTGCGGGCTTTGCCCGCGCCGGATGCGGCGTAGCACCGTTACCGTATGGCCTTGGGCTTCGAGAAAGGATTTGAGCGCCGAGCCGATGAAGCCCGATGCGCCGGTGATCAACGTGTGCATGTTTTGGACTGGTTTGCTTGCGGTCATAACGCCGGTGTGTTCAATACGGCTTGGGGTGACGTTTTGGCAAAAGCAACCGCGCATTGATCCGCCGCGCGGCGCCTGCCGACAGGCTCAGACCATGCACCGAGCGCCAAGTCGAGTGGACGCGTCACTGGGCTAATAGCGAGCCAAGCTTTCCAGATCCTCCGCACTAATGAGCTCGGGCCCCAGCAGGGGATCGTGCACCTGGATGGTGTCCACAGCCAACCGCACCCGGGTAGCGCAGAACACCGAGCCGTCGCACAGCCGCACCTCGAACGGTTGGGCCTGGATGGCCAAGTCTTGGATGAACACAGCCAACACATCCTGCGGCACCTGAAAAGTCCGCGCGCCAAACAAGATCGAGCTAAGCCGCAGCCGCCCAGCTTCCAACCGACGGAACAGCCCGTCCACAAAATCCCCGCTGGGCAACAACACGCCGCGCCGGCCTGGGCTCACCTGCATCAGCAACGGTTCACGCACCGGTTGCAGATACAGCCGCGCCACAGTGGGCGTGGACACCACCCGCTGGTTGCCTCGCGTGCGCACCTCGACCACCGTCTCGGTGGCGCGCTGGACCGAGCCGGCCAAAAAACTGCCGTTGCGCAACAGCACCCCAGCCGGGTGCACCAGCCCGCCGCCAGTCTGCCCAGAGCTAGGCAGACTCGGCCGCCACGGCAACAAGTCGGCTGCGGGCACGACGGTCTTGGGCAGCGCCGGGCTACTCCACAACAGCCGCGCCACTAAACCGCCGCCAGTATTGCGCGCCTCGACGCATACATCGTATCGTTGGCCTTGACGCAGAGGCACCTGCACGCCGCGCTCGGCCACCCCAGGCTCGGCCACTTCCAACAGCAATTGGTCGTTGATCCATAACCGCGCCAGTTCGTCCGCCACAAGATACAGCGTAAAGACGTCGGTCCGCGGCGCCCGCACCTGGCCAGTCCAGCGCGCGCTGAAACTGTTTCGCGAAAAGCTGGGCTCGGGCACACTCTCGGTGCCATCCAAATCGATGGTCGGGTCCACCCGGGTAAAGGTCGGCCCGGTCAGATTCGAGTTGCGGTAGTAGGTGGCCAGCAGCCCGCGGTTGCCGCGCACCTCGGCAGCATGCTCATCCAGGAAACTGCGCGCATACAGCCTGCCCCGAGGAATGACCTGGCGCAGAATGCCTGGCCCGCTCCAAAACAGCCGCGCGCTAGCCGTCCCCCAAAACTCGCAGTACTCGAACCGCAGCGCATATCGACGATGGGCTTGCAATCGGACCTGAGCGGCGGCTTCAGCCTGCCCCTGCCGCGCCCACCGCGCACAAAGCAATTGGTTGTCGAGGAACAAGCGACCGCCATCATCGACCTCGATCCCCACTGTGTAGGTGCCACTGACCGGCGGTTCCAATTCCCCCATCCAAATCACGCTGAACAGGTCTCGGCCAAGCCCGCGCACTGGCGCACCCGCGCCCCAGTCAAAGTCGATGGTCGGATCCAGTCGCACGACCACATCGCCGGTGAAGTTGGTGCCGTTGAAGTAATAGCCCAGCAACCCGTGGCCCTGGCCCCCTTGGGCCGAATCGTCACCCAACGGCGCCGCCTCGAACCTGAACATGGCCAGCTCAGTCAATGGCACCACCGTTATGTTGCTGGCGCTGACTACCACCGCGTCATTGGTCAAGCGCAGCTCACCGTGTAGGGTGCGGCCGTCGCGAGTCTGCACTACCCCGGGCCGCGCCCAAGCCGTTGGAGGCAGCCCCATTCCCACCACCAGCGCGCCCAACAGCAGCGCGCGGCTGCACGATCGGTTTACGGCCTCGACCCAGCCCGCCAAACCGGGTTGCTGAGCCCGGGCCAAGGCGGCCTTAGAGGCAAGCTGTGGCACTGGCTGGCCCATGCTACCCATCCGCTCCAGTTCTGGACCAGCCTGGCATCTGATGCAACCGCGTTTCAGTGGCGTGTCGCATGCACCTTGGCCTTAGCTGGTGTGCGGGTGCGAACGGGACTTGACGCCGCCGCAGCGCTGGGGGAAGGTACATCCAGACTTTGTATGCCGAAACAATCCAACTCGAAAGCCAAGCTGTCTCGCCGGCAAATTCGAGATTTGGACATCGAGATCGATTTCTTGGAAGGGTTGGTCCGGCGTGATCCAACTTACGTGGATGCCGTGCGCTTGTTGGCTCAGGACTACGCCCTGCGCGGCCGATTCGAAGATAGCCTCCGACTGGGTCAACGCCTGGTGGTCTTGCAGCCGGATGATCCGATGTCGTTTTACCAGTTGGCCTGTGGTTACGCGCTTAACCGGCAAATCCACGAGGCCGCTTTGGCCCTGGCAGCGGCCATCGAACGCGGCTATCGCGATTTCGATCGGCTGGCTACCGATCCGCTCTTGGAAAACCTGCGCCGGCATCCCATGTTCAGACAAGCCGCGTCCAAAATCCGTTCGCTGACCCGCCGAACCCGATAGCCCTGCTGCGCGGCTTAGAACCCCAGTGCAACCTGGCGCAGCGCGCAACCAAGTCAGCAACAACGACTCTTTTGCAGCCTTCGCCGCACGCGCACTCATGCTGAACGAAGCCTAGGGTTAACGATCCCAAGCCGCCCACCACCCCGGACGCAAACCGTTAGCGCCAAACCAAGCGTTCCAGTCCAAATTTTCCTGCGGTCCGCAGGCCGGGTCAGCCCGGTCGCTGCCAAATAAGCTGCCCGTCCCGCCAGACCCGGCGGATGCGGTGAAACGGGATGCGGCGGTACACACCCGACTCATCCACCAACTCGAACACATTCCGCTGGTCTTTGGGAAACACCAACTCCTGCAGGGCCACGCGGCAAATCCGGCCCTCAGCACGGTCCAGATAGCCAATCTCGAATCGGCCCTGACCAAAAGCACGGTCCCAGCGAATCCGATGCAGCAACTGCTCGATAGGCGTCACGACCGACACGTAAGACTGCGCCAGCCAGGCTCAAAAAGCCAGCTCCCAGCCGCCAGGCCAAGGTAGCCGCCGACGTGAGTCGGCGGAACAACGCGTAGCCGCGGGCGTGAGCCGGCGGAAATCATTCACTTGGTCCGCCGCCTTACGGCGGCGGCTACCAAGGACCTGAAAGCGGTAGCCGCCGGCGTGAGCCGGCGGATACATCTGCCCTCACCCAATCATCCACCGCGTTACCGCGGTGGCTACCGTCCTGATCTGGATCCGCCGCCTTACGGCGGCGGCTACCAGACAAATGGGTAGCCCTCGAGATGAGCCGCCGGAATGATTCACCTGGACCGCTGGTCCAGGCGGCGGTAATTGACCTGGCGCATGTCCAGCCGTTTGAGGTGCGGTTCGAGCCGGCGCAGGAAATCCTCGAAGCTGCGCCGTTGCGGCGGTGACCAGACCACTTCGGCTAGTGCCACCGCACGCGGGAAGGCAAAATACTCGACGTCCTGGGGTCTCCACATGAATTCAGTCCACAGGTTGCCTTGGGCGCCCACGATGTGGCGGCGGTTGGCCTCCGGCAATCCAGTCGGGACCGGCTCGAACCAATACACCGTCGGCAGGGGAATGAAGCCGCCAATGCACTCCGGCTCATCTGGCCCGTGCGCCTGGGCGTAGTCGAAGTAGCAGTGGCTGGTCGGGCACATGACCACGTCATGCCCAGCTTGGGCAGCCACTAACCCGCCGGCGGTGCCGCGCCAAGACATCACCGCGGCTCGGGGCGTTAGGCCACCTTCCATGATCTCGTCCCAACCGATGAGCCGCCGGCCTTGGGTAGCCAGAAACTCTTCGATGCGGCGGTTGAGCCAGGTCTGGAGCTGCGCCTCGGTTTTGAGTCCCTCGGCTTTGAGGCGGGCCTGGCACTTGGGACAGCTTTTCCACCGGTCCCGCGGGGCCTCGTCACCGCCGATGTGGATGAACTGGCTCGGGAACAGCTCGACCACTTCAGCCAACACCTCTTGTACGAAGGCCACCGCAGCATCGTTACCCGGACAGAGGATATCCAGCTCGATGCCCCAACGGGTGCGGACTTCGAACGGTCCGCCGCGGCACGACAACTCCGGATAAGCCGCCAGTGCGGCCATGAAATGGCCCGGTATCTCGATCTCCGGCACCAACGTTACGTGCCGTGCCGCCGCGTAGGCCACCAGCTCACGCACCTGGCTTTGGGTGTAGAAGAACGGTCCGTAAGGGATGCCATCGCCCCGGTTGCGGTCGCCTTTGATGGGCGATTCCTTGCGGACCGAGCCGACTTGCGTCAGGCGCGGATACTTGCGGATTTCCAGGCGCCAGCCCTGGTCGTCGGTCAGGTGCAGTTGCAGCGAGTTCAATTTGTGCAGTGCCATCAGGTCCACCAGTTTGCAGATGAACTCCGGCGGCATGAAATGGCGTGCTACGTCCAGCAACAGGCCGCGCCAAGCAAACCGCGGATAATCCTCGATCTCGACACACGGTGCAGTCCAGCCGCCCTTTGGCCGAGGCGTTACCCGGTTGGCACAGAACACCTCCGGCGGCAAGAGTTGCCGGAGGGTGATTCCGCCGTAGAACAAGCCGGCTGGAGACGCGGCTCGGATGCGGACTGACTCAGGTCCAACCGCCAGCCGGTAACCCTCCGGCCCCAACCGGCTTTCCAGGGAACGATCTAAGGCCAACTCAACGGCGGGCTCACCTGTGGCCTCGGCAACGACCCGGAGCGCAAAACCAGTGGGAAGTCGCAGAGCGGCTGCCAACTTTTCCGCCTCGGTCTCGGCGCCGGGCCCAGCTCGAATTACGGTCGAACTGGTGAGCGTAAAGATGCCGGGCCATGTTTGGATTCGCACCGGAGCTGGGATGAGCGCCGGCGGAGCAGGCGCAGCGCGATTGGTTTGTCCCCACGCCAGCCCGATAGCCAACGCCAGTCCCAACACGTGTCGATACCCATTCATGAGCGACGAACTCGAAGCTGACAGACCACGACCCGGCCAGCAAGACTGCGACGGGACCGGTCTCCGGCGTAGCGTGTGTGCGCCCAGCAAAACAGGGCGGCACTGAGCGCCTCCCGGGGACGCCGCCTCGATTCGATTTGCCCAAAGCTACACCCGAAATTGCGCCCGAACATCAAGCCGCCGAGGACCTGACTCCGGCGCGCAACTTCGGGTCCCGGGCATCCATTTTAACCTTTGCCAGCCGGCCCAGGACCGCACTATACCGGCGCCATGGCAGCAACCGGTCAGCGACTATGCATTGTAGTGCCTTGCTACAACGAGGCAGAGGTGGTGGAGCTGTTTTACCAACGACTCAAGCCGGTGCTAACCGGGCTATCGGACTTGGAGCACAGGATTGTGTTCGTGGACGACGGTAGCCAAGACGACACGCTGGCTCGGCTGGAGCGCATTGCACGGCAGGATCCATGCGTGCGTGTGCTGGCGTTGTCACGCAACTTTGGTCATCAGGTGGCGTTGACGGCCGGGCTGGATGCAGCCGACGCGGACGCGGTGCTGATGATGGATGCGGACCTGCAGCATCCGCCGGAATGCATTCCGACCATGGTCCAACGCTGGCGCCAAGGTTACGACGTGGTATCGGCAGTGCGCCAACGCACCGCCGATAGCAGCCTGTTTAAACGCCTCAGTTCAGCGGCCTTTTACTGGTTGGTCAACCACCTCAGTGACACGCCGATCGTGCCGGGAGCCGCCGATTTTTGCTTGTTATCGTGGCAAGCTGTGCAGGCGCTGCGCCAGTGCCCCGAGCGCCACCGGTTCCTGCGCGGGATGGTGTCGTGGATTGGATTTGCCCGGGCCACTGTGCCCTTTACAGCTCCACCCCGGCCAGCCGGCCGGACCAAGTACGCGCCAGCGCGCATGCTGGCCTTGGCGTTGGACGCCATCTTTTCCTTTTCGATCAAGCCGATCCGGTGGGCTACGCACCTTGGCTTGGGGGCTGTTGGCCTGAGTCTCGTGTATCTGGCTTACATCTTGTATTGCCTGTTGCGCGGGGTGCAGTTGGTGGCTGGGTGGACGTCGATCATCTTTGTGGTGACGTTCCTGGGCGGGGTGCAACTGGCCTTTATTGGCGTGCTGGGCGAATACATCGGGCGCATCTTCGAGGAAGTCAAACGCCGACCGCTCTACCTGCTCAAGGCCACATCGTCGGCTGGACCTGCAGACCCGACGCCCCAGGCTACTGCCCATGGCCGATAGCCGCACCGGTGCAGCGCCTTGCCCCTGTTGCCAAGCCACAGCCTGGCAAAGCCGGTGGGCTGAATTTGTGGTGTGCCAACGGTGCGGGCTGATGACAGTCGCCCAGCAGACCAGCACGGCCTTTGGCGCCCAAGAGCTGCAGCGGCTTTATGGTCCGGACTATTTCCACGGAGGCGAATACGCCGATTACCTGGGCGACAAGTCGGCTCTGAGCAAGACGTTGGCCCAGCACCTGCGTGCGGTTCGGCGCTGGGTGCCGCCCGGGAACCGGCTGTTGGAGATTGGCTGTGCTTACGGGTTTTTCCTGGAACTGATCGCCCAGGATTATCCAGGCTCGGTTGGCCTGGATGTGTCAGCTCAGGCGGTCGAGTATGCCCGGGCCCGGGGCTTGGACGCGCGGTTAGGGGACGTATTGACCACGCCGTTGGAGGGGCGATTTGCTGCGGTGTGCCTGTGGGACACGCTGGAGCATTTGGCGCAACCGCGGGCGGCCTTGGAACGGTGCGTCGCGCTGCTGGAGCCTGGCGGCTACCTGTTTGTCAGCACCGGCGACTTCGGCTCCTGCCTGGCTCGGCTCCAAGGCCGGCGTTGGCGTCAAATTCATCCGCCCACGCATCTGTTTTACTTTACCCGTACGGCCTTACGCGCCCTTTGCGAGGGAATTGGCCTGGAAGTGTTGGAGTTCCAGACCGTTTGGGTTTATCGCCGGGTCAAGTCCGCCTTGCACGGTTTGCAACGGCTCAGGCCGGGATCAGTCTTAGGCCGGTTGGCCGTGGCACTGTTGCGTGGGTTGCCCGGGTGGCTGCTGAATTTAGACCTGCCGTTGAACACCGGCGATACCCTTCGGATGACCGCACGTAAGCGGACGTAGCCGAATGCGCCAGCCTGCCGGCCGCAAAGCGCAAGCCGCTGGGGTGCCTGGAAAAAGTCGTTGCGGGCCCTTGGGCCGGGCCATACCGTGACCGCATGCCGGTTTCATTTGCGGTGCTGGGCAGTGGCTCCGGGGGCAATTGCGCATATGTGGAGACCGACCAGACTCGGTTGCTGGTTGATGCGGGGTTGAGCGCGCGGCAGATTCGGCAGCGCCTGCTCAGCCTGGGCCGGGCGCCGGAAGGGTTGAACGGCATTCTTATAACGCACGAGCACACCGACCACGTGCAGGCTCTGGCGGTGTTGGCAGCCAAACTCCAAATCCCAGTCTATTGCAATCGCCTCACCATGGAGGCCATCCAAGCCCAGTGCCAGGCGAAGCTGGATTACCGACTATTCATCACCGGGGCCACGTTCGAATTGGGCGATGTGGCAGTGGAGACCTTCAGCGTGCCTCACGACGCTTACGACCCGGTTGGGTTTTTGCTCCGGACAGGAGCGGGTGACATCGGGCTGCTGACCGATTTGGGCCATGCCACCCGCCTGGTCATCCAGCGGGTGCGGAGCGCGCGGCTGCTTGTGCTGGAGACCAATCACGACGTGAAAATGCTCCAGGAGGATCCGCGCCGGCCCTGGAGCCTCAAACAACGGATCCTCAGCCGTCACGGGCATCTCTCCAATGAGGCGGCTGCTGAGGCGGTCGCGCAGATTGCCAATGCAGACCTGCAACGATTGGTCTTAGCCCATTTGAGCGCCGATTGTAACCGGCCCGAGTTAGCTGCGCGGGCCGTCAGCGCTGCACTGCGCCAAGTGGGCGCTACGCATGTGGAGCTGGCTGTCGCACGCCAAGAGCAACCCACAGCTCTGTGGCGCCTGGATCAGGCTGCCGGGGTCCCCGCCGACGCGTGTGCAGCCACAGCCGCAAACTCAGCATCGAACGCTGCTACGCAGTCGGCACCTGCCGGTGTGGCTGGTGGGCCTGAAGTCAGCCCCGGCACCGGGCTGTGCTGAAGCGGCCACTGGGACCGAGAGAAAGGATTTGGCGACCCTAGCGGGAGTCGAACCCGCGCCGCCACCGTGAAAGGGTGGTGTCCTATCCGCTAGACGATAGGGTCACCGTCTTGACCCACTATAGCGCGCCGCAGCCGGCTGTCACGAAAAATTTCCCGTCTGCGCCACATTCCGGCCAAGCGCTGAGCCGCGCAATGCTGCAAGACACAGTGGGCTCTTACCCCCCGAAGCTGCACGTCGGGGCGCTGCTTACCCGCCAGCCGGCACGGTGCAGGGCCGAAAATCCGATGGGCAAAATCCCACGCTCTAAACAAAATCAAACGGACCAAAGAGCCAAAATCCGAAACCGCCACGCAACCACAGTGTGCACCGCACCCTCGCCACCACAGTCCACCGTCTCAGCGGTTGGCCACGATGTGGACTGCGAGGGGCCGACTTCCGGCAGGGCCGACTTCCACGTCCGCCCGAAGTCAGGAGACCCCGCCAGCTTAGCTTTCAGCGGCGTTGGACATGCCCAAAGTACCGGGCGCCGGCCCGTCGGTTTCGGCGGCCTGAGACCTCCTGATGTCATGGAATTTTCTTTAACCCGACAAGCTCATAAACCAGCCGGAGAGCCGTGCCAGGGAAAACCGTCTCCGTGGCGATCAACTCCGCACGCACACTTGTTCTAACGCC